>Ga0066256_1000419_pt1 | contig 126323 bp, 95 predicted proteins | sample ThiBio_1000_biof_FD_87107 | JGI IMG/M metagenome (GOLD analysis project Ga0066256, IMG submission 87107) | Wastewater bioreactor microbial communities from Cape Town, South Africa - Thiocy_expt_1000_biof (version 2) | ecosystem: Engineered > Bioreactor > Thiocyanate-remediating >...
TTTCGACTATTACATTAAAAGACTGGTCACATCTTGTAATACAATCTTCTACTGGTATAGCTTCCGGGGCGTTGAGCGTTTATTTTGATGGGCAGTTATTAACCAGTCTTGCTCCCGCTGCTTATCCATTAAGCTGGGGAATAGACTATAGTGGCAGTAATTATGTAATGCCTGCTATAGATGCAGCCATATTTAAGCATTTGCGTGTATACAACAGAATAATTACCACCCAGGAAATTGCCGCCAATATGCAAAGCGCTTGCTTTATGCCCGAAGGTAACCTTGCGGTTACCAGCAACCCGCTACTGCTGTGGTATCGTTTTAATATTCCTTCCGGGGGAGTTGCAGAAAGTAACCCTGAAGGTCAGCCACCTTTTTTGGTGCCGCAACACCGTATGGCAGTCAATTATTATTACAACAGTCTGAACCAGGTGGTAAAGCAAAGCTCGCCCGATGGTGGCACCTCAGAGTTCTGGTATGATCGTTTGGGCAGATTAGCTATCTCGCAAAATGAAGAGCAGAAATCACCGGCAATGGTGGATCCTGAAAACCCGGCCGGCAGGTATAGCTATACAAACTATGATGAACTGGGACGTATAAAAGAAGTGGGAGAAAAGTTAGGGGCCGGCAACGTTACGGAAAGCAATGCCCGTACCTTGTCGTGGCTCAGTGCATGGCTGGCATCTGGTAACAACCGCCAGGTTACGCTTACGTATTATGATAGTGAGCCACTTGGTGGATGGATACCATCATCCCTTACAGGTACGTTATCAAACCTGCGTAAACGCGTAGCCGCAACAGTATTATTATCCGCAGGCTCCGACCCGGCCTACAACAGGCAGGCAGCCACGTATTACAGTTATGATATCAGCGGCAATGTTAAAACACTTACGCAGGAAAATGCTGCATTAAAAACCCGGGAAGCGGCATATGTAACGGGTAGTACGGGGTTAAAGCAGATCAAATACGAGTACGACCTTGTTAGCGGTAAAGTAAATAAGGTATTGTACCAGGATGGCAAGTGGGACCAGTTTTATTATCAATACCTGTATGATGCGGATAACCGGGTAATAAAAGCGCTCAGCAGCCGCACCAATGAGGGTGATCCGAATTTATGGGTAACCGAAGCCACTTACCACTACTACCTGCATGGGCCATTGGCAAGGGTGGAGCTTGGTAAGAACAAAGTACAGGGTATGGATTATGCCTATACGTTGCAGGGCTGGCTGAAGGGTGTGAACGGGCAGCTCTTAGACCCTGAGCGCGATATGAGCAAAGACGGCAAAGCAGGTGAACCCTTTGCCAATGTTGCAAGGGATGTGCTGGCATTTAGCCTGGGGTATTATGCAGACGATGATCCTACAGACGGTAAGGAAGAATATGATTATGTACCGGTTGGCGGCATAACCAATGCACCGGCATTTAAAATACCATTCAGCGCACCGGCTTATGACAAATCAGGTGTGGTACGGGATAGTTATCATGGTAAGAATTTATTCAACGGTAATATCAGCAGCAGCACTTATGCAATCAGCCATATTGAATCAGGAGCGGCAAGAGGAAAGACATACAGATATGATCAGCTAAACCGGTTGACAGGAGCTGTTTTTAAAACAAATGTATTAACAACTTCATCCGGTAACTGGGGGTCAGGCACATCTTATTGGAGCTACCACATGGAAAGGTTTCAGTATGATGCGAACGGGAACATTAATTTGAAGTGGTGTCTGCCATATCCATTGTCCATGGCGGCGCAGAGAATGGATCAATTAAGTTATAAGTATAATGTGGATGGCAACAATAACCTGATCAATAACCGCCTGAATTATGTTACCGATAATGCCGCAGCCGAAAATTTTCCTGATGATATAGACAGTCAGTCTCCCGATAATTATACATATGACAAGACAGGAAATCTTATCGGTGATGTATTGGAGATCATAAGCCGCATTAACTGGACGGTATATGGCAAGATAGCAAGTATAACCAAAGATGGCAATACGATGAGCTATGGCTATGATGCCACCGGTAACCGTATAACCAAAACCGTAAGCGCCACCAAAGAAGATTATTATGTAAGAGATGCACAGGGAAATGTATTAGCTTTGTACGGTTACGACAACAGTTCTTTTACATGGGCGGAGCAGCATTTGTATGGCAGCAGTCGTGTAGGCATGGTAACACCAGGTCTGGCTATACAAAGTACAACACCACTTGCAAATGCAAATTACAATGCCACCGGCGACCCGGTTACCAATGGCACTGAGGGTAAACGCATTTACGAGTTGGCAAACCACTTAGGCAATGTGATGGTAACGATTACCGATCGGAAGATAGGAGTGGATGAGAACAGTGATGCGGTGATTGATTATTATGAAGCGGAAGTATTAACAGCACAGGATTATTACGCATTTGGATCGTTGATGCCGGGAAGGACGTATTCTAATGCAGGAGCGAAGTATAAGTATGGGTTTAACGGAATGGAGAAAGACAATGAGTTAAAAGGCGAAGGACTTTCATACACTACTGAATACAGGGCATACGACCCACGTTTAGGAAGATGGTTTAGCATTGACCCTAAAACTAAAATGCAGCCGTGGGAAAGCTCTTATGCTGCAATGAACAATAGCCCTATTTGGAGAAACGACCCTAAAGGCGATATTGCACCAATAGTAATATGGGTATTAAAGAAATTGGGGGATGCTGCAATAGGAGTTATGACGGATGTTGTTGTTCAATTGGCTGCCGAAAAATATTTTGGTAATAATGGACAAGGACATAAATCATGGGAAGCGGCATGGAACAGTCTTGACATTGACTGGTGGCAGGCTATACAATCTGGCGGAGAGAACTTGGTTAAAAACAAACATCTATCTGCTGCTATCTCTGCTGGTGGGGATATGCTTAATTATTATTTCAGCAACGATAATGCTACATGGGATGGAGCGTTTGCAAGAGGAGGTTTAGGTGCTGTTTCTTCATATATAGGCGGAAATGTATCAAGCTTTTTTTCTAAATATGGGCCTAAAGCCGTACTGAAAGGACTGAATGCTATGGGGCTTTCTCCAAGCATGATTAAAGAGCTTAAACCTTGTGGATGCTTTACAGACTCAACATTAATACTTACAAAAGATGGCTACAAAGAGATTAGTAAAATCAAAGAAGGGGATTACGTACTATCTTACAATGACACAACAGGGGTTAAGGATTGGAAAAAAGTAAAATTACTTTTTGTTACAGAATGGAGTGAAATAATTACCCTGCACACTAAAGCTGGAAAAATAGAAACAACATCTGAACATCCTTTTTATGTAAATGGTAAATGGAAAAAGGCTTATGAGTTAGTTACAGGTGATACATTGTTCTCAAATAATGTTAGTATAGCCCAAATAGATTCAATTAGTATTAGAAAAGGTGAATATGTTGTCTACAATCTTTTAGTTGAAGATTTTCATACTTTTTTCGTAAGCAATCAAAATATACTTGTACATAATGGAGCCCCCTGTCCTGTTAAGTTTCAAGGAGCAGGAGGAATGTTTGCCGGAAATCAATGGCTCAATAAAGGGATACATGCAAACGTGGAAGGGGTAGGTAAGAATGTTGAAATAGGATTTAAACTAAATTCTGCTGGTGATGGAATAGATGTCAATATAGTTAACTACAAGGGTAAATTGAAAGATAAAGATAGGCAGGCAGCTATTGAGTACGGACAAATCTTTTTGGAAGATAAAGGAAATCTGCAAAAACTTAAAGAGTGGTTTCAGGCAGCTAAGACAAATGGAAATGTCCCAACCTCTGACCATGAAACTATAGATAAAACTATAGAAGTAATTAATAAAAAACTCTAATGATGGACGTATATATTGAAAGTTTAATAACGCCAAATTCTTTTCTCGGTTTTGAGATTGGTAGTAAACTGAAGTTATCTTCATTTACAATTGAAAAGGATTATAACCCAATAGGAGATAGTGGGTCTGCATATTATTTTTTTAATCAGGATATTGATGTGGAAGTTACTACAAGAGATGGCATGATTGATTCTTTTGATATTCTTTTACGTAATCAAGAAAAAGAGGTGTACTTGGGTAACAAAGAAAGCAATCGTTTACGCCTTAACAATTGTAATTTTCCTGATTTTATGTCGTATTTGAATAAAAATGAATTAGAATGGAAATTTGAAAATATTTTAGCTGATAAAAGTATTTCAATTGCTTTTTATTCAAAGTTGAAGATGTTGTTTTGTTTTGACTGTGATAGCAAAAACTCTTTATCATTAATACATATTTCCTCTGCTTTAGTTAGTAATACACAAAGGCAATAAAAAAACTCCTGATAGTCCAAGTATATGAACCAAGAATTTTTCACAGTTGTTGGTGTTAGCAATCGCCGTTGTCGTGCCTGCGGCAGATAAATTGGTATGCAGGGCAGGTAACGCGGGGGCACGTACCAACAACAGGGAGTCGAAGAAGCTGGTGTATTAATATATCCTGTGCTGTGGAATGTTGTTGGTGATGCCAAAGCACAATAGCCTATGGACAACACGAACAACGAAAGTAGAGCATATGAAGTAAAGATATAAGGTATTAAAATGCTAAGGTGTCAGGCGACGGTAAAGATTTTTATTTATGGCAAAAAATAATTGATTGAATTATTCTAAGTGATATAAACGGCGAGAGAATATACTACTTAAGATAAAAATGAATATTTATTGAACCACATTATAAACCTGAACAAAATGAAAAAACAAATTTTATCAGTGATATTTGTATTATCAGCGACAATGGCTTTAGGACAAATTCAGTTAAACCCGGGCTATATAACAATCGGGCCAGTGGCTTACAAAACCAACTACTATACAACTGCTCACGGTAGCCTTTATTTGACAAATGATAATACCTCCACTAATTTCTTTCAGTTTGATATATGGAATGGCAGGATAGCCACCACCGGGAACTGGTGTGTTTTTTACAATTCACAAACCAGTACATTTAATGATCTTGCAGTTGGTACAGTATACAACTACTCCGACAGCCGCGCCAAAAGAAATGTGACGCCAATAAAATATGGTCTGTCATCCCTCAGTAAATTAAAGCCTGTAAATTACAATCTTCTTAAAAATCCTTCTGGTCAGGCAGACCACCTGGAACTGGGTCTGCTTGCGCAGGAAGTAGAACAGGTAATGCCTGAACTGGTACGTACCGATGATGAAGGCAAGAAGCTGTTAAATTATGTTGGGCTAATTCCTGTTCTTATACAATCAATAAAGGATTTGCAGGCAGAAGTTGAGGCATTAAAAGCGGCAGCAGCTAAATAATAAAATTCCTTAAAGTCGAACTTGGAAGAATAGACATTATCAGGTGTTATATTAAACTGTGTGTAATTGCAAAAAAGTTAATTATATACAATACATCCATTGGTTCAGATGAAGATATTTTATGTTTAAGGTGAGCCTCAACCTGTTTAAACAAATGATTCCTGTTTAACCTGTGAATCTCTCCGGATTATTATTTAATTCTTTCCGGATGTATAGTTTACATCAATTATTAACAGGATCACTGTTGATGACGGCTATTTTGATGTTGTTACCTTTGAGAGGCGTGAAAAATTTAGTTGTTCCGTCTGTCAATATTCTACTTTCAATTTGTTCTTCATCAATGTAAAGCACAGCACGTTGATTGGTAACTTCGTCGCTGTCGTAAAGTAATGTATACGATCCTGTGCTTTTTATCATCTGGCTTTTTTCAGGTGTAATGGTTCTCGCGTTAAGATCATCACTGAAAATAACGGAGATAGAGGAATTGTTTTCCAATTGTACAGCATACTTCAATTTGAAAATTTGAAGCGTACCCTCCTTACATTCGATCGTTCCTGCCTCGTTAAAGGTTTCTGAATAAAATACATTATTGCACCCCAGGTATTTCACTACTGTTTCAATTTCTCCTTCTATATTGTATGTTTTGCAATCCTGTTGAGCGGTTATATCGCCTTGTTTATTGCAGGAAAATAAAATGATCGCTAAAGCTAATGCTGAAAGAGTTTCGGTAAGTTTTTTCATATAATCATTTACGTAATATCCTTCAAATAATTGTTGCTTTCGGATAAATTGTATATGGTTTGGGTAGGTTTAATTCATCGGCTTGTAATTTTTGATGATTACATATAGGCTGCGGTAATGGTTTATTACTATTGAATGGATGTTGGTTTAATCAAATGCTTATGTTGAATGTATTGGCGTGAATATTTTGTTCCCCGCAGAGTGGGAGCTCTCCGCAGTGTCTGCCCGTGAATAGCCTGAGTGTTGGCAGGCGACGCTGCGGTAGGCGGAGAATCAAAGGTTGTAATTAAAACTGTTGCCATATATAAAAGAAGTAAGTTAAACAAAAGGGAGATGATGAGTATGCCTCGCAGAGTCCAGCTAACGCACAAAAGGCTCGGAGTTGAGACTCTGCGGAGAACCAAAGCCTCTACTTATCTTCAGGTTGGTACTGCAAGGGGGGAATATTTTGGAGCAGCTTGGTTTCAAAATCTTATTCATAATAACATATCGCATGAATCCACTTATGACTATGACTATAAAGATAAAATCAACATTAGCGGAGGGATAAACAGATGAAAAAAATAGCTTTGTATTTGATATTAATCATTGTTGCTGGTTGTAGTAGAGGTATTTGGGTTACTCAAAATGCATATAGACCAAAACATCCTAATTTCTCAATACTAAAGGAACTAAAAGAACCCTATAGTTCAAATGAGCTAATTGACTATAACTCCCTTTATATTTCTACAAAAGGATTTGTTAATTATGATGGAAACATAGTATTAGGCTATATGGGATTTTACAATGATGGGAGGATGATAGTTGATAATACTTGGAAAAATGAGATGCACCAGATATTAAATAAGCGAAATTCATATGAGACTGCTTCGTCTATAGGATATTATATTATTAATGGGAATACAATAAGAATGGAGTATTTCCTACCTGGCGATGGGGGACATTATGAAATAAGGCAAGGCTTGATCAAAAAAGATACGATTATTTTATCCGACACATTTACTTTGTTGTTTAAAAAAGATATAAGAAGTGACACGTTGGTTAAATCCACTTTTCTTTTAAGATAGTATTTTCACAGTTGTTGGTGTTAGCAAGCGCCGTTGTCGTGCCTGTGGCAGATAAATTGGTATGCAGTGCAGGTAAAGTGGGGTGACGTACCAACAACAGGGAGTTGAAGAGGCTGGTGTATTAATATATCCTGTGCTGTGGAATGTTGTTGGTGATGCCAAAGCACAATAGCCTATGGACAACACGAACAACGGCAGTAGAGCATATGAACCAAAGATATAAGGGTATTAAAATGCTAAGGTGTCTGGCGCCGGTAAAGAATTTTATTTATGGCAAGAAAGAATAGATTGAATTATTCTAAGTGGTATAAACGGCGAGAGAATATACTACTTAAGATAAAAATGAATATTTATTGAACCACATTATAAACCTAAACAAAATGAAAAAACAAATTTTATCAGTGATATTTGCGTTGTCAGCGACAATCGCGTTTGGACAAATTCAGTTACACCCCGGTTACGTAACAATCGGGCCAGTGGCTTATAAAACCAACTACTATACAACTGCTCACGGAAGCCTTTATTTGACAAATGATAATACCTCCACTAATTTCTTTCAGTTTGATATATGGAATGGCAGGATAGCCACCACCGGGAACTGGTGTGTTTTTTACAATTCACAAACCAGTACATTTAATGATCTTGCAGTTGGTACAGTATACAACTACTCCGACAGCCGCGCCAAAAGAAATGTGACGCCAATAAAATATGGTCTGTCATCCCTCAGTAAATTAAAGCCTGTAAATTACAATCTTCTTAAAAATCCTTCTGGTCAGGCAGACCACCTGGAACTGGGTCTGCTTGCGCAGGAAGTAGAACAGGTAATGCCTGAACTGGTACGTACCGATGATGAAGGCAAGAAGCTGTTAAATTATGTTGGGCTAATTCCTGTTCTTATACAATCAATAAAGGATTTGCAGGCAGAAGTTGAGGCATTAAAAGCGGCAGCAGCTAAATAATAAAATTCCTTAAAGTCGAACTTGGAAGAATAGACATTATCAGGTGTTATATTAAATTGTGTGTACTTGAAAAAAGTTAATTATATACAATACATCCATTGGTTCAGATGAAGATATTTTATGTTTAAGGTGAGCCTCAACCTGTTTCAACAAATGATTCCTGTTTAACCTGTGAATCTCTCCGGATCATTATTTAATTCTTTCCGGATGTATAGTTTACATCAATTATTAACAGGATCACTGTTGATGACGGCTATTTTGATGTTGTTACCTTTGAGAGGCGTGAAAAATTTAGTTGTCCCGTCTGTCAATATTCTACTTTCAATTTGTTCTTCATCAATGTAAAGTACAGCACGTTGATTGGTAACTTCGTCGTTGTCGTAAAGTAATGTATACGATCCTGTGCCTTTTATCAGCTGGCTCTTTTCAGGTGTAATGGTTGTCGCGTTAAGATCATCACTGAAAATAACGGAGATAGAGGAATTGTTTTCCAATTGTACAGCATACTTCAATTTGAAAATTTGAAGCGTAAAGTCGCTTAAAAATATTCATAGCTATAGCTATAAACACATTGACATTTCAACACTGGGAAATCAATTACAGGTTCGGGAATACATTTATGCCTATAGTGCTATAGCTCCGCAAACAGGAGATTGCTTTTCTATGATTGCACCCTGTTGCAATACCGCCGCCATGAATTGCTTTTTATGTTTCGGGATGCCTTTATTGTGAAATCAAATGGCATAGTTAATTATTCCGTAATCAAGGCTAAAGCGTAAGTAAAATGCATTTCTTAAGCAGATTGTGCCTGACTTTACCATAGGCTCACAGAAAAACAAATACCTCTGCAGATATCTGTATGAGCAAAGGCGGCACAATCACGATAAAATAAGTATATTGAATGGCAGTATCGTACAATGCTATACTTGAGAAAATAAGATTGTTAATAGCTGGTAATTGAATATTCTTGTTACCTAAAATTCTAAATGATGAATATGATGCCAACGCTCCGGTATCCATTTTTTATTGTGATATGTATATTGTTCGTGTTTTTTTCCTGTAAGGACGCTCCGGAAAAAAAATACCCGGATGTAAAAACGGTTGAAGAAGAGATCAGGAGTTTTCAGCTGGCAGAAGGATTTACGGTCAGGAATGTAGCCGCAGAGCCGCAAATTGTTATGCCGGTTTCAATGGCTATTGATGAAGACGGCATAACCTATGTGGTGCAGATGAGCGACTATCCATTTATTGCCGATGCTGTTAATGGAAAATGCTCTATAAAAGTATTGCTGGATCAGAATGATGATGGCGTCTATGATTCATCTATATTATTTGTGGGCAAAGTGCCCGACATTACAAGTGTTATACCCTGTAAAAAAGGCCTGCTGGTAACCGCGGCACCACATATTTTTTATATGAAGGATACTACCGGTGATTTTGTGGCAGACAAAATTGATACCTTATTCAGTGGGTTCTTCACCGGTAATTCTGAAGCGCAGATCACTAATTTAACTTACGGGTTGGATAACTGGATTTATGCGAACAACCACGGACAGGCCGGGCAGGTTACCTATTTACCCCAGGCCGGAAGTGCTCCTTTATCAATGGGTGGACATGATTTTCGTTTCAGACCAGATAAAGGATTGTATGAAGCAGAAAGCGGCACAGGCCAGTATGGTTTAGCATTGAATGATTTTAATCACCGTTTCTATACACAGAATACACTGCACATTCAAACCAGCCCTATTGCGTGGCGCTATCTTCACCGTCATGATGCCCTGGCTTCTTACAGGGCAGATAAAAATATTTCTGATCACGATCTTGAAATGTTTCAGCTTACTCCGCCACCCTACTGGCGTAAGGTAAGAAGTGAAAGAAGACAGCATACCTATGATTCACTAAAGCTTAATCAAACAGAATGGCCTGATAAGCATTTTACCGGCGCATCTGGTGCCACTTTTTATGGCGGAGATGCTTTTCCAAAAGAATATTATGGTTCAATATTTACCGGTGACGTTGCAGGCAACTTAGTGCACAGGGATGTATTAACCAGAAATGAAGATGATATCGTTTATACTGCAAGCCGTGGTGGAAAAGAAAAAGATAAGGAGTTTCTTGCTTCCACTGACAGCTGGTTTCGTCCGGCAACATTTTATTCAGGTCCCGATGGTAACCTGTTTTTAATAGACATGTATCGCCAGCATATCGAAACGCCGGTTTCTATTCCGGAAGATTTAAAAGCCGGTATGGATTTTTATGCCGGTAATGATAAAGGCCGTATTTACCTTATCACTCCTGCAGACTATGATAGAAAAAATTATAAAAAGCCAAACCTGAGTAAAGCAGCAACAACTGAGCTGGTAGCTTTGCTTGCGCATCCCAATGTATGGTGGCGTACAACGGCGCAACGTTTAATGGTGGAGCGGCAGGATAAATCTGTAGCTGCTGCCTTGCGGGAATTGTTTCAAACTGCTGCTGAACCTTATGCAAAGCTTCGTGCTTTATATACATTGGATGGATTAGATGCCCTGACTGCTGAAGATATAACAATTGCATTGAATGATAAAGCGCCCGGCGTGAGGGAGCATGGTATTATGCTTGCAGAAAAGTTTCCTGCACTGGCAGGTGAAATTGTAAAAGCAATAGATGAACCTGCAAAATTTGTAGTATTCCAGGCAGTGCTTAGTGCCGGTAATCTTTCAAAGGATAAAGCCATTCCTGCATTGGTTCATGCTTTAGATAAGTATAGTGCTGATTCTTTGTTTACAGTGGCAGTATTAACCTCTGAACCCGGTATCAGTGCCGCAATGTTACCGGCGCTTGAAAAGGCTGGCTATTTTAAAACAGATGGTAAGTTTAAGCAGGAATATGTCGCCGCAGTTGCATATGCATCCGGCTTCCGGGATGATGCCGGTAGTGCACCTGCGCTGATGAAACTGTTATCTTCTCCTGGTGTTACGGAAAACAGTGCCTGGGAAAAGTCTGTGATCAGCGGATTGATGAGAGGCGTTAAGGCCTCAAAACGCACGAAGCATTCTGCTGAGCTAACAGCAGTAATAAAAAAGCTTGCTGAAAAAACAAAAGATGAGGGTTTGCAAAAATTATTGAGTGCTTCCTGATTATGACCGGTGATGATTGTTCTTTATTAATAACTACCCGGATTAATGAAAAAGGTTGATATGTATGACAGACGACGGTTTCTGAAACAGGGTTTTGGCTATATTTCCATATTAGCCATTGGCGGTGTAGTATGGGGAGCATGTAACAGTGGCAATGTTTCCAAAGAACAGAAACCTGCTGCCAATGCTGCTGAAGAGCCGCCGGAAAAAGTTCCGGTTTCTTCAGATCCCTGTGATATTACTGCTTTAACCGAACAGGATATCAAAAACAGGAAGGCTTTGGGCTATGTTGAAGATACACCCATCCCGGAAAAAACCTGTGACAGTTGTAAATTATTTATACCGGCAAATGATATAAAGCAATGTGGTACATGCGCTTTATTTAAGGGACCTGTTCAACCGGGAGGATACTGTACTTACTGGGCTGATAAAACAATATGACTAAATTAAAATTCAGGCATGTATAAAGTGAAATTGTTAATAGCTTTTGCAGCATTGTTGCTGGCAACGCACCAGGAGCTATACGCACAACAATTAAAGATCGCTGTTTTTGAAGTGAATGCCACACCACCGTTGGGAAGTCCGGTAGCATACGCGAAAGCACGTTCTGTTACTGATTCACTAAGCGCAAGGGGCATTGTATTTATTACGGATAGTTTGCCGGTAGTGTTTTGCGTTGTTGACTGGATTGGTATTTCAAACGAAGGTCATGATGTCTGGCGAAAACAACTGGCTGCCGCCGCGGGTACAACTATTGACAGAGTTTCCGTACATGCATTGCACCAGCATGACGGGCCAAGATGTGATTACACTATTGAAAGAATAATGATGGAATACGGGTTGGGTGGGCAAAGTATTGATAATCGTTTTACAAATGATGTAATTATAAGAGCAGGCGGGGCCTTACGTAAGGCAATGAATAATGCTGTGCCTGTAACACATATCGGGATCGGCCAGGCTAAGGTAGATAGCGTTGCCTCTAACAGGCGGGTGAATAAAGACGGTAATATCGTAACACGGTATAGCAAAGCAACAGACTCTTTTTTGGTGAATGCACCTGAAGGAGTGATCGATCCCTGGCTTAAATGCATAAGTTTTTGGAATGGGAAAAAACCGGTAACCGCACTCACTTTTTATACTACACATCCACAAAGCTATTATGGGCAGGGCGATGTTACCTGCGAATTTGTAGGTATAGCAAGAAATGACCTGGAAAAAAAGCTTGGTATACCACTGATTCATTTTAATGGCGCCAGCGGTAATATAGCGGCTGGTAAATACAATGACGGATCGGCGCAACGCAGGGTGGTTTTAGCCAATAGGGTAGAAGCGGGTATGCTGAAAGCCTGGGAAAATACAACATTGACCAAGCTGAAACCCGGTGATATATCCTGGCGCACTGTTGGTGCAGCTCTTCCGCTGAATGATTATATTAAAGAAGACAGGCTGAGGCATATGTTAACAAATGACAGCCTGAATATTCACATGAAGCTCAGAGCCGCTGAAAAGCTGGCCTGGTATCAAAGAAATACTTCCGGGCTATTGGTTGATGTGGCAGCATTGCGGTTAGGAAAAATATGGATGTTGAGTTTGCCCGGCGAAAGTTTTGTAGAATACCAGCTTGCGGCACAGCAAATGGAACTTAGCGGTGTAGTATGTACTGCTGCATATGGAGATTATGGTCCAGGGTACATCGGAACAAAGAAATCTTATTTTGAAAACGGAGGATATGAAACATCAGACCTTGTTTCAGGAACCGGGCCAGGTGTGGAAGAAGTGTTGCTGAAAGCAATAGAAACTGTGTTACGGCAGTAAGTGAAATAAGCGGTATTGGTTTGACATAAAATCAGCATGACGCTTGCAAAAGGATATTCTGTCTTTATCTCTTGGATGTTAATCCAAATACACTGTCAATCAATTGATACGCCAGCCGTTTTTCCTGTAAAGGAAAATCATGACCACTATCGGGATAGCATACACGAAGATTACCGGGTACATTTATAAACGCATATACTGATGCTATACGGGTTATTCCTTTTTTTACACCTGCTGCACTAAAGTTGGCATCATTTAATGGTGAATTTGAAAAGAAAGTACGGGGAGCTATAGCTGCTATCGTCTCATCAAAGTCAAAAGGAATTTTGTCCGGATCAAGATGATATTTATCTCTTATCAGCGGCATATACCTGTTCTGTGCCCAGGGCCATAACTTACCACCATACTTTTGAGCAGCAGCCGTATCTCCGTTAAAATAATCATGCAGTAAAGTCCATCCGCAACTACTTACCACTACTTTTAACCGGTTATCAAAAGCTCCGGTGAATATGGCATTATGACCACCGAGGGAGTGCCCTATCACACCAATCCTGTCGGGGTCAACATCCGGCAATGATTGCAACAGGTCAATGCAACGCATATTGTTAAAAATGTTTTTCATGGTTCCTGATTCATAACGATCCGCATTAAAATTATAATCTTTCAGATCGCCGAAACCCGGGTAATCCGGTGCTATCACAATATACCCACGTTGTGCGAGTTCTTTGGCATAGGCAAGGTTGATATAAGGTCCTTGTCCGTCAATGCTTTTTTTTCCGATAAGTTCTGTTTGATGAAGGGCCAGCATAGCTGGAATCTTTTTATTTTTTTCCCGTTTAACAGGAATATACAAGAACGCCGGCAGGGTTTCACCGGCAGCTACCGTAAATTGTATGGTATAGCGGGTATATGTCTTTGTGGTCAGGCTGTCGAGCACCTGTGTGTTGAAGGGAGGAAGATGTTTTCTTTCGGGCAGCTTGCCCATAACTGCCTGCATGCTATCCAGTATCTGCAGTCGCCTGGTGTTCCATTCCTCTACGGTATGAACCGGCTTTCTATTACCGGTCTTATCTATATAGTAAAGCAAAGTGCTGCCTGGTAAACTGTCTGTTTTCCCCGTTATATATGCGGGAGGCAGGGCAGGTAACGATGGTATTGCAGCAGGCAGGCTTATAAGCATTACAATAATGAACGGCCACCTGCTACAAATATTTCTGTCCATGTTTTTTATTTTTTCAGAAAAACAATTGCTCCGTTTTTAACAACCGTTTCAATATCAATGGAGGTGTCATTCCTTGTAAAAATCACCATATCATTAACCGGGGCTGTATAACCAGTGCTGTTGTGTAACAGGAAATCCTGTATATTAACAGACGCCATTTGCCATGCGGTTTTAAGATCAAACAGTTTATGTTCGAGCAGTGTTTCAACGTTTTCCGGTAAAGATTTTGCAGCGCCTGCAAGAATGCCTGGTTCGGCTTTTAAAGAAACGCTCTTATTTTCATCGAGCACCACATCACCGCCTATATGCCGCGTATATGCCCCTGGTTTCATACCGGCAAAGCAGGTGGCATCACTTACAATCATGGTTTTGTGTTGCTTGGTTTTTTGCACAACTTTAATAAACGCGTCAGGAATATGAATACCATCTGCAATGATACATGCGTATAGTTCATCTTCTGATAATTGATCCCAGATAATATTGGGATGACGGGCAAGCATAAGCGGCACACCATTGCCGATATGTGTTGACATGCTTGCTCCTGCTTTTACCGCGTTGCTTATTTGTGTACTGCTGGCAATGGAATGTCCTATTGAAACTATCACCCCGCTCTGTACACATTTTTTGATAAAATCCTCTGCATTGCTCCATTCAGGAGAAATGGTAACAATTTTTATCCTGCCTTTGGCCGCTTCCCGGAATTTTTTGAACAGTTCCCAATCCGGCGCTTTAATATATAGCGCATCATGAGCACCTTTGGCGCCGTTAGCCGGAGATATAAAGGGACCTTCAAGATGAATACCCGCGATGCAGCTATTAACCAATGGATCAATTTCGCAAGCCTTTACTATAGTGCCAAGCAGCGCAATAATACTTTCCTCTGAATTAGTGATTACTGTCGGGTAAAATGTTGTTACACCCCTGCTCAGCAAATATTCAGTGGCACTGATAACATCATCTGCAGTGAGTGCAGTATCATTAAAGTCAATTCCATTAATGCCATTGATCTGAAGATCTGTTAAGCCTGGTGCTGTATAAAACCGGCTGTTGTTTTCACCGGTTTTTTCAACGGATAATAACAAGCCATTGCTGAAAGAAATATTTTCATTTTCTCCTGTTATGCAATTTTTGCATGATAAAACCTTAATTCCCGTATCACTCAATGATGTTTCCACAATATTAATTTTGAGTTGATTTTTTTAAAGATGCCATCAGGTTTATAACCCTCTCAGGTACAGCAGGGGTTAATAACCCGGTAATAATATACACAGCAGCAGCAACTATCGTAGGCAGGCCTACTTCAAGCGCCAAACTGTTAAATGTAATATTTTTAGTGATGATAAATGTAATAATACCGGCAGCAATGGAAGCAATGGCAGCCTTTGAGCCACATGTTTTAAATGTGGGCAGTAACCCGAATAATAAAGGCAGGGCTGTTGGTCCAAGCAGTGCGCCAAACCATTTTACGATCAACCCAAGCACTCCGCCAAACCTTTCATAATTTATGGCTACAACAATGGTGGCAAGTGTAAACAGGAAGGTAGTGATGCGGGCAGTGCGTAAAGGATTTTTATCGTTCGCAAATTGCTTTGATAATACAGGAAGAATATCCCTGGTAATAACGGCCGCAATAGTGTTCACATCAGACGATGTCATTCCCATTGTAGCTGCAAACAGTGAGGCAATAACCAGACCTATCATTCCTGCGGGAAGCATTTCAAGCATAAGTCTTCCGTAAGATGTACCGGGGTCTTCCAATCCCGGAAGTATTATGGGCGATGCCCACATAGGAAAGAATAAAATCAACGGCCAGATAAGGTACAAAAACCCCGATAACCATGCGGCTTTTGATGCTTCCTTTTCTGAAGGGGAGGAAATATATCTTGTAGCCAGGCTCCACATTCCTCCATTGTAACTCAGAAAGTATAGAAAGAACATAATGCCTACAAATCCTGCTGTATACGGATCATTAAACAACTGGCTGTGTTCGGGTGGTAATTGTTTCCAGATGCCTGTTATGGATGCTGTACCTCCAAGCCGTTTAACCACCAGTACAAACATTACTATACTGCCCACCAATTGCACAATAAATTGTATAAGATCGGTAATGATCACGCCCCATAATCCTCCGAATGTTACATAAATTAAAGTAACAATACCTGATATAAGAATACCTTGTGTCATAGGTATACCGGCAACCACATGCAATAATATTCCTATAGCGGCCCACTTGGCGCCTACATCAAATACTTTTAGCAGCGTGCCGCTCCATGCCATAATTTGTTGTGTGGCGAGATTGTACCTTGTTTTAAGATATTCCAATGGTGATTGTATGTGAAAATTTTTCCGGAGGCGAAACCAGTATACCGGGAAGATTTTGGCGCTTGCCATAATAACAATGGCAACGGGGAATGCCCACCACATATACATTGTAAAGCCATGGGTATATGCTACGGCAGCATATGCAACAAACACGGCACCACTATGTCCTGATACATGGTGGGATATGCCGGATAGCCACCAGGGAAGCTTTCCCCCGGCAACAAAATAATCTTCTGAGTTTTTACTTTTAAAATAAGACAGTATACCTATTACGATCATGCTCAGGAAAAAAAGTGCTACTACAAAAATATCTATAGGGTGAAGTGACATTTAATAAGGTTGATCAGTTAAAAAGAGGTTCATCTTGTATACCATTACAGGATTTGTGGTTTTAAACAGAAGGCTCCCAGCCCGGTGCATATTGCCTTTTCCACATGGTTGATGCTTCCTTATTGCCGATGATATGCCCGTTGGTATCATCAATTTTTAACTCACCGGAGGTGCGCTGGGCAATATTGGCTAATTGATTCAACAGGGTACTTTTATGTCCTGTTTCAATATCTGCGTTCAATGCTGTTCCTTTTCTTATACTATCAAAAAAGTTCTGAATGTGCAGGGCATCTAAAGCTTGTGAGGGATTAACGGTATTTCCTGCATCTACCGGCGCTTCGTCTTTTACTTCTTTGATAAGCTTGTTTTTCAGATCATATATTTTGTATGCATTTCCCGCACTGATCACCAGGCTGCCGTTATCTCCATAAAAAATTACACCAACACCTGAATCTTCAATGTTACGGTTGTTGCAGCTCCTGCCTTCCCATTCAATCATGGTGTTATTACCAAATGTCCAGGTTACCACCTGTGTATCCGGTGTTTCCCAATCATCTTTATAGCGGAAGCGACCGCCGGTAGAAGCTACTGTTTTCGGGTATTCAACTTCCATGCCCCAGCGGAGAAGATCAATTGTATGTACGCCGTTATTGCCTCCTTCTCCTGTGCCCCAGTTCCAGAACCAGTGCCAGTTATAATGAAGAATATTGTCCCTGTAATCTTCACGCGGCGCAGGTCCCTGCCACAGTTCATAATTCAGCCATGATGGTATAGCTGTTTTTGTTCCCGTGCCGATAGAAGGGCGATTATTAGCATACCATCCTTTGCCATAATAAGCGCGGCCTATTGCCCCATCTTTAACTTCCTGTATTGCCTGTATGACATTAGGCCACGAGCGGCGTTGTGAACCCATCTGCACCTTGCGTTTGTACTTTTGAGCCGCAGCCACCAAAAGTTCTCCTTCGCGGGGGTTATGAGAGCAGGGCTTTTCTACATATACATGTTTACCTGCTTTACAGGAGAGAATGGCAGCAGGAGCATGCCAATGATCAGGCGTTGCAATGATCATGGCTTCCACTGCTTTGTCTTCAAGCGCTTTTCTGAAGTCGCCGGCGGTTTTTGGTGCTGAGTGCTGGATTTTTGTTACCGTATCAACGCATTTATCCATAGCGCGGCTGTCTACATCGCTTATATAAATAACCTCACAGTTTTTCTGGCTTGAAAAGTTCTGAGCCAATGCAAGTCCTCTGGCATTCACTCCCATAATAGCCACCTGTATTCTTTCATTGGCGCCTGCAATACGGGCATAGCTTTTAGCGCTGAACCCTGGTAAAATGCCACCAATTGAAACAGCGGCTGAAGCAGCCAAAGAATTTTTCAGGAAGACTCTTCTTGATCTTTTCATAAAATGATTGTTTAATACCGGCTCCGGTTTATGGAATGCTAAAAATGATTAATAGATTTTTTTCAACTTAGTGTGTGCTTCGCTGTTAGCCTTCTTCCATACGGTTTCCAGGGAAACAGCTACACCTTTTTTACGTTTGCTAACATCCGCGGCTTCCATAAAAGCTAATATTTCCAGGGTCTCTTCCGCTTTAACAGGAGGAATGCCGGTATTGAAGAACTTTATAATTTCTTTTAGCAGTGGTTCATATCCCTGTAAGGGCCCGAGCACGGCGGTGCCATTGTCTCCAAAGGCAGTGCCCCCATATAAATGTTTACCACTTCTTGTTCCTCTGAAGGTGCCGGTTTTTCCGTCAGTCCAGCTACCTATAGCTATATCTGTATTGTCTGTGTGAATACGAACAACTTCCTTACAGCCTGTGCCCATTACGGTATAAAGCAGTTCAACCCCGTGAATACCATACCAGAAGAAATCAGGATGTGTTTTTTCCAGCACACATGGGCTGTAAGCATCTGCGCCAACTACCTTACCGATCTTGCCGTTTACTACTTCCTGCGCTGAAGTCATATACCGTAATGATGAGGAGGAGAATACCGGGGCGCCATAATGTTTTGCTGCCTCAAAAATAGCAATGCCATCTGCAAGAGAGGCTGATACCGGCTTATCAATAAATACACTTTTGCCGGATTGTAATACGGGTATAGCTTGTTCCAGGTGGCGGCGGCCATCGTTGGTTTCGAGTAATACCACATCCACTTTTTGTAAAAGTTCTTCTATGCTGTTCACTATTTCCACACCCAGCGCTTTTACCTTTTCCGTATACTCAGGAATTCGTTTTACGGATGATTCAATATCCAGGCTTCCCTGCGGATATGCTGCAATAATCTTATAGCCATCATAATCCGGTGATGGATTTTGCTGGTTAAACACCCGGGTAAATTCTATACTATGAGATGTATCAAGCCCGATGATGCCCACTCTTTTTCCGGTTGCAGCTGTGCTGGCAAAAACAGGCGAAAAAGATCCGGCTAAAGGCAGCCCTATACCTGTGATGAGCGTGTTTTTTATAAACTGTCTGCGGGGTGTGGTTTTTTTGATCATAAATATATTTGTAAATAATATCTAATGCCGGCAAAAGAATTCAATCAGTCATCTGGTTAAATAAAATCAGCGTATTCCTGGTAGTGTTGAATGCAAGGAAGCAAAATGAAATTTTTGATTAAATTAATTTTAGTGTACGTAAACAAATATAATTTTTTTTAAAACATAATATTTGATTGTTGTACCGTTCAGGCTGATGCAAAAGAAATTATTATATCCAATGGGAAATGGATAATAATAATTGTATTTTTCCTTTGAAAAAGAATCTATGAAGAAAATAGGATTTTTATCGTTTGGGCATTGGGCTAATCATCCTGCTTATAAAACCCGTACTGCGAGCGACACTTTACTTCAATCTGTTGATTTGGCTGTTGCTGCTGAAGCGCTTGGTTTAGACGGTGCCTATTTCCGTGTGCATCATTTTGCGGCTCAGTTAGCATCGCCGTTTCCTTTGCTTTCAGCTATCGGCGCAAAAACAAGCAAAATAGAAATTGGAACAGGTGTGATTGATATGCGTTATGAAAATCCATTGTATATGGTAGAAGATGCCGGCGCGGCTGATTTAATTTCGCGTGGGCGATTGCAACTGGGGATCAGCAGGGGATCGCCGGAGCAGGTAATTGATGGGTGGCGCTATTTTGGATATGAGCTGCAGGAAGGGGAAACTGATGCAGATATGGGCCGCCGTAAAGCCCTGGAATTCTTGGATAAGTTAAAAGGTGTTGGTTTTGCCCAGCCTAACCCTAACCCCATGTTTCCGAACCCGCCGGGCCTGCTGCGTTTGGAACCATATGCTGAAGGCTTGCGGGATCGTATCTGGTGGGGTGCCGCTTCTAATGCTACGGCTGTTTGGGCGGCTGAAAACGGAATGTATCTTCAAAGTTCTACCCTTAAATATGATGAAAGTGGAAAACCTTTTCATATACAGCAGGCTGAGCAGATCAGGTTATACAAAGAGGCATGGAAAAAAGCAGGGCACCGGCGCGAACCAAGAATTTCCGTGAGTCGTTCTATTTTCGCCCTGGTAACCGAACAGGACCATTACTATTTTGGACAAGAAGCAAACCGCGCAGATACCATCGGGATGATTGAACAGGATAAACGTGCCATCTTTGGCAGAAGTTATGCTGCGGATCCCGATCAGCTTATAAAAGAATTGGCAGCAGATGAAGCGATTAAGGAAGCAGATACAATTCTTTTAACAATACCCAATACCTTAGGTGTTGATTATAATGTGCATGTACTGTCTTCAATTTTAGAGCATGTTGCACCCGGATTAGGTTGGCGTTAATTTATCTGTCGGAACGTTAATGCTATATGAGTATTGAAACTTTTACCTCCTGCCTTGTTGACAGGAGCAGCGCCGTGTAACATCGCCTGTACGGGAGGCATCTGCCGTAGCTACAGTACCTACATGCGAAAATTTGAAATGCACCCCTTTGTGGCTCTTTGTGTATCCTTCTTGTACCTCTGTGAAATAACCAGGTTATTACGCCGGAATTATTCGTGATAATGCGTGTGATTCGTAGCTAAAAGTGTACGCAATCATTATATCAAAAAATCCCTGTAATCGTTTCTAAACAGCTTCTAAGAAAAGCCCGTATATTTGCAGATCTGAATTTTTAAGTAACCCAAAATGTAGAATATAATTTCTTTCAAGCAAACAAGAACCACAACCGCGAGGCGGTTATTGTGAATTTTAATATACGAAAGAAATTATGTTGATTTTAGAGGATATTTCATACACTCATCCTAATAAGGAGTTACTGTTTAACAACGTTAGTCTTATTGTAAACAATCACGAAAAGATTGCATTAACCGGCAATAACGGAACAGGAAAATCTACCCTGCTCAAAATTATTGCAGGCGAACTGCAGCCTTCGGGTGGGCTATTGAAGGTTGATATACAACCTTATTATATTCCGCAAATTTTCGGGCAATATAATCATTTGACTATTGCACAGGCATTGAGCATTGATCATAAGCTTGATGCACTGAAAGCAATGCTGAATGGAAATGTTACTGAAGAAAATTATGCATTGCTTAACGATGACTGGACGATTGAAGAACGTTGTAATGAAGCTTTATTGCATTGGCAACTGACAGATATAAACCTGTCGCAAAAGATGGAAACCCTGAGCGGCGGACAAAAAACGAAGGTCTTTCTTGCCGGTATTTTTATTCATTATCCCGGATTAATATTGCTGGATGAGCCAAGCAACCACCTGGATGTTTCGGGCAGGCAATTATTATATGAATTTATCCGATCTACAAAAAGCACACTGATTATCGTAAGTCACGACAGGAAACTGTTGAATATTTTAAACGTTACTTGCGAATTGAGTAAACATGGCATTAAATCGTATGGTGGTAATTACAATTTTTATAAAGAACAAAAGCAAATGGAGCATAATGCTTTAAGCCAGGATATTCAGAGCAAAGAAAAATCTTTGCGGAAAGCCAAAGAAAAAGAACGGGAAACATTGGAGCGCCAGCAAAAGCTTGACGGACGTGGAAAGAGAAAACAGGAAAAAGCAGGGGTGGCCCGAATAATGCTGAATACTTTACGAAACAATGCTGAAAACAGTACATCAAAACTCAAAAGTATTCATGCAGAAAAAACAGATAGTATTTCACAGGAGCTTCAGGAGCTGCGTTCTGTATTGCCCGATATGGATAAAATGAAATTTGGTTTTGATAATTCTTCATTACACAAAGGGAAAATTTTATTTACAGCATCGGATATCAACTATGCTTATTCCGATCAACCTCTTTGGAAAGAGCCGCTTAATTTTCAGATAGTAAGCGGGGAACGTATTGTTTTAAGCGGAGCGAATGGTTCTGGAAAAACAACCCTGATCAAATTGATTTTGGGAAATATAGCCCCGCAATCAGGAATAGTTAACAAGGCAGAGAACAGGTCGGTTTATATTGACCAGGATTATTCTTTAATTAATAATGAGCTGAACGTTTACGAACAGGCCCAACGGTTCAACAGTTCCGCATTGCAGGAGCATGAAATTAAAATAAGGCTGAACCGCTTTTTATTTACCAGGGAAGATTGGGATAAACCTTGTGGTGCCTTGAGCGGCGGAGAAAGAATGCGTTTGTTGCTTTGTTGCCTGACGATTAATGGCAAGCCCCCGGATATTATTATACTCGATGAACCAACAAATAATTTAGATATTCAGAATATTGAAATACTTACAGCAGCTATAAAAGAATACCAGGGCACACTGATTGTTGTATCTCACGATGAAACCTTTTTAGCACAAATTGATATAGAAAGGAAAATAGAACTTTGAAAAAGCAATATCAGCGCCTTTCAATCTTATATTCCTTTGGCGGTACCGCATTTAAAAGATGTTGCACAAAATAATCCCATCTGCGGCGCATCATATAATAGCTGTCTGCGCCAAAACCATGTCGGGCATTGGGAAATATAAGTAAGTCAAAATCTTTATTTGCTTTCACTAATGCATCCACAACAAGATATGCGTTATAAGGTGGTACATTATCATCCATCCCGCCATGAACAATCAGGAGCTTACCTTTAAGGTTTTTAGCATATACCTGGTTGGCTTGTCTTTCATAATTGTCTCCATTAAGCAATCCGATATATCTTTCACCCCAATCGTCTTCATAATTGCGATTATCATGGTTGCCAGATTCTGAAATACCTACTTTAAAAAAATCAGGATACCTGAACATTGCAGCCGCTGTTGCAAAGCCTCCACCGCTATGTCCCCATATACCAACCCGGTCAAGATCAATATAATTATATTTTTCAGCCAGTTGTTTTAAACCTGCTACCTGATCGGGTAATGTGTTAACGCTCATATCGCCATAGCATTCATCATGAAAAGCTTTTGATCTGTCAGGATTGCAACTGCCTTCAAGCCTCATTACAATAAAACCTAACTCTGCTAATGCCTGAAAATCTCCTGCCATAGGCCGGAAAGACCAGCTACTGACGCTTCCACCCTGCGGACCGGGATAGATATATACCACCACAGGATATTTTTTGCCTGGTTCAAATTGTGAAGGTCTGTAAAGCAATCCGTACAAATCATATTTTGCATTGGCAGATTTTACCGTGAATATTTCAGGGGCTACCCATCCTGCATCAATCAATGGTTTGATATCTGTTTTGCCGAGTGCAGTAATTATTTTTCCATTTATGTTTCTGAGCTCTGTTACAGGCGGAGTAACAACTGTTGAATATTTATCTATAATGAATAAACTATCAGGTGAGAAACTGATGGAATGGTCTCCCGGGGCTGGAGTAAGCGAAATAAGGTTTTTTCCGTTAAAGTCTATTTTATAAAAATGGCTGTAATATGGATTTTCCCCGGGTTCTTTTCCTTTTGCTTCAAAAATGATCTGTTTGTTTTTGGGGTTTACACTCAGCATTCGCGTTACCACAAAATCACCCTTTGTGATCTGATGCTTTATATTACCGCTAACGGCATCATACATATACAGATGCCCCCATCCGTCTCGTTCAGAATACCAGATAACTTCATTTGTTTCAGGAAAATATTTCCAGTTTATAGCACCTTGTCCTGATTCATATTGGGTGGCAACACTTTCCTGGAATATGGTGTTGATATCTCCGGTTTGTGTATTTGCAATCCTGAATGTTGCTACCTTATGATCACGGCTAACCGAAACAAAAGCCAGTTGTTTTCCATCAGCTGTCCATTGGTTGTCATCAAAATTACCGGTACATGCAATGTCGTCGCAGAGCGTTCCGCGCCTGTCATCAGCAGGCATTTTAAACCGGACCATTGCTCCACTCTCCACATCAATTACCAAGCGTTGTATTTTAATAATGGCGCTGTCTCCGGGTAATGGATATTTCCACTGTTCCAGCTCAGGCGAACCAACTTTTGTGCGAACCAGGTACATGTCTTTTACATGCCGCTGATCCTGCTGAAATGTGGCGATCTTTTTGCTATCCGGCGACCATAGTACTATAGCGTTATTGGAATGTTTCCATCCTGCATTATCCGTAGCATAACCAAAATCTTTTACGCCATCCGTTGTTAATTGTTTTTCTTTTCCTGTCTCAATATCCTTTACCCACAGGTTCCAATCTTTAATAAATACTCTCTTTTTACCATCAGGTGATGTTACAAGAGAACCGGTTCTGTTAATACGGGGGTTATTACTGTTTACAGCAGCGGGCTGACCGGTTGCAATGCTTTTTTTATTCTTTTTGGGATCAATAATTGTATAGGAGCTCTCACCCGGTGTTTTAAACCAAAGCCTTCCGTCCGGCAGCCATTGTATATTTATATCCTGTTTTGCAAAAACTTCTGAAGCTTTAAAGCCTAGTTTGCTCACTGCCCTGTCATAATCCGCTGAAGTTAATATTTTTTTATCCTGTGCATTGATTGATAAGTTGGCTACAATGCAGGTTAATGCAACTGCGATACGGATTAATACAATGAATAGTTTTCTCATGATCTGTGATTTTTTACTTAAACGAGCATGTTGGCAAATTTGAGTAAAAAATCACAGCAGAGAAAAAATATTGTAAGGCTTTTACAAAGTAAAAAAGCCATTCGTGAAAGGTAAGCCCCCAAACGTGAAATGCTCACACCTTGCCTTTAGCTGTCACGTCTCACACCTCACGATTAACCAAATATACTGGCTTAGTTAAAACTCGCTTCATCAGCGCTTGGCCCATAGCTGCCTGGTATCGGAATATCCAGCAAACGGAGATATACACCTAACTGTGCCCGGTGATGAACAACCTGGCAGTAAGTAATCCGGATGAACTCACCTCTTGTGGAAGTGCTGTAAATTTCTTTTCCATTTCTCAATGTCCATGCAGGTTGCAAATCTTCATCCGCAGCCTTACTTAAATGAGCTTTACCATCTTCCAGTGATTTTTCAAAATATGCCATCAGCTCTTTACCGTTATTAATAATTACCGGGTTGTATGGCGCTGTGGCAAAATCAAGCTCATTCGTGTTCAGCACCATGCTCACCCATGTTGGCAGTTCCGCAATATGGGTAGAGAGCTGGCGTACAGTCATACTTTTAGGATGTGGTTTCCAGTCATATTTGTCATCAGGAACACGCGATAACATTTTCCTTGTGGTTTGAGCTTCCTGCTCCATTTCTTTTAAAAGCATTGCGATCATTGACATAGTTGTATTGTTTTGTACAACAAAATAACAATGCCCCACTGTCAGCCCTATGGCAGTGTTAATAATAAGAAGAAACTTTTTTTGAAATAATTATTGTGAAGCCTTCCTGATGTCGAGCTTGTTTTCTTTAACCGGTTTTTCTACAGGAGCCTGGCCGTCCTGCAGTTTAAAATCAAATACCTTATCAACATGTATCCATCTTCCATTCTGCCATTTGAATGCTTCATAGTCTCCATCCGGCACATAGGTATACTTTTTTTCAGGCTCATTATTTTCCGGTATCAGGTGATCAAATAAGATCAGGTTTAATTCATTATCGTAACGCATTAAAGCATTGGCATCTTTCTTATATTCAATAGAAAATCTTGCCTGCGGAGGAGCCGGCGCCCCGTTTTTTGTCAGGTTAAAAAATGGTGCGCCTCCAAAAACAGGTTTGCCATTCTGGTTAAAGGTTAATACTTCAATGCGTTTTTTTGTGCTCTTAAATGAGTTTTCGTCGTAGCCAAGTAAGGTATAATACTTTTGACCATTATAGGTATTGAGGAGTATTTTATAATAAATAGCGCCAACCCAGTTATCGTTGCCTAATGCGGCATTGTTGATGTTTTCAATAGCATTGGTTTTATCAATAAGGGGAAATAATACCAGCTCACCGTTTGCTGTATTCATTTGAATAGCGCCGTGCCTGCGGAATACGCTCTCATCTTTTACTACCTGCCAGGTAAAAATCCTGAAACTGCTGTCAGGTGCATATAATCTTGAAATGGTTTGTAAGGAGTCAAAAGGATAGTAAAAGGAATGGGGTTCTTTAAGCGCTCTTACCAGCATTTTTGTAAAAATACTGTCTGCATTAAAACGATCAACAGGTGAAGCCGCATTTACAATGCTAAAAGCATATTGTTTCATCGAATCTTCACGGGATTGCATTGATGCGCTGAATGTATTTTTTGCAGACTGTGCATAAGCATTAACCGATAATACACAGCAGCAGGAAATGCTCAGCAAAAGAAAATATGTGTGTAAGCGCTTCATAGAATGATGTTTGCAAAAATACTAACAATGTCGCTTAACAACGGCAAATCACCGGGAATAGTGTTTAAAGTTTTGATAAAAGACAGGATTTCAACCATTAAGAAGTTAAGAACCATTAAGCCAATTATCGGGGATACTTAATTCTCTTAATTCCTTAATGGTTCAAAAAATTGAGTATCAGAGTTGCCCGTTCCTTTAGATATATACTTTTAAGCCAAAGGCTCCTGCTGGCTCAGGCAATGGAAGCTTCCCAATCCCCAGATAATATCTGTAGAATCGATGCCCACCACCTTCCGCTCCGGAAAACATTGCTGGATAATTTGCAGTGCCCTGTCATCTTTGGCACAATTAAAAATGGGTACCACTACAGCCGCGTTAGAAATGTAAAAGTTTGCATAAGATGCCGGCAGCCTTTGATCTTCATATATCACCGCATCAGGCATGGGCAGCTCAATAATATTGAGTTGTTTGCCATTAAGCAGGCGCATTGCTTTCAATTCTGAAAGGTTTTGCTGAAGCAGGTAATAGTTATCGTCATTCTTATCTTCTTCCACCACAGTAAGCACAGTATCTTCATTCACAAATCTAACCGTATCATCAATATGCCCATCAGTATCATCACCCACAATTCCTTCGCTTACCCACAGTACCTGATCTATTCCGTAGTAGTGAGATAAATATGCCTCAATTTGTTCCTGGTTTAATTGAGGATTACGATTGGGGTTCAGCAGGCAGGCAGTTGAAGTAAGCAGGGTTCCTGTGCCATTAAATTCAACAGAACCTCCTTCCATTACAATGCCGGGATGATATACGGGGATGTTATATTTCTCCCCGATCAATGTAGGAATAACATCATCCAGGTCGTAAGGAGGATATTTGTTTCCCCAGGCGTTATAATCCCAGTCAACAATAACTTTCTTTTGTTCAGCATCAGGATTAATCAAAAAAGCAGGACCATGATCACGGCACCATGCATCATTGGTGGGATGTAAATAAAAAGCGATTTTGTTAAGATCAACACCAGCTTTCAATAACTGTGCTGTTGCGAAGCTTTGCATTGCTTCGTCAGCCACGTTAATGTGCACACTTTCACCTGCAGAAACCTCTTTTATAAAAGCGCAATAATTTGGATAGATTGATGCGATCTTTCCAGGCCATGATGCTTCTTTATGCGGCCAGCTTAACCATGTTGCACTATGCGGCGCAAACTCAGCAGGAAAATAATAGCCAAGCTTTTTCGGTGTTGAAAAATTAAATGGCGAAGGATTGGCAGATGTTGCAGCTTTGCTCACTATAGTATCTTATTAAAATTTGAAAGTTGGTATTATGCTTCTTCGTCTATATACCGTTTTGTTATAGGCTGGTAGCTGTCAATTCTCCTGTCGCGGAGAAAAGGCCAATGTGTGCGATACCTGTCAGATTTTTCTGTGTCCAGTGTAATTACATACACTTCTTCCTTATCATGAGGCGCCTGGTATAAAACAGTTCCAAATGGGTTTGATACAAATGAACCGCCCCAGAATTTCATGGCGCCGTCCTGCTCAAAACCAGTTCTGTTCACACTTACAACATGCACGCCATTGGCTACCGCATGACTGCGTTGAATGGTTTGCCATGCATTGTATTGCTCGGTATTGGTTGCTTCATCCTGGGATGTTGCCCAACCAATAGCTGTGGGGTAGAATAAAATTTCAGCACCCATTAATGATGTTATCCGTGCTGCTTCAGGATACCACTGATCCCAGCAAATCAATACACCAATGGTAGCGAATTTTGTTTTGAAAACTTTATACCCGAGGTCGCCGGGAGTGAAATAAAACTTTTCATAGTATGCAGGATCATCGGGAATATGCATTTTACGGTATTTGCCAAGATAAGTGCCATCCGCATCTAATATGGCAGTGGTATTGTGATATAAACCTTCCGCTCTTTTCTCAAAAAGCGAAGCGATAATTACAACGCCTTTTTCTTTAGCAACCTTACTTAATGCATCTGTGGAAGGCCCTGGTATAGGTTCTGCCAGCTTAAAATTATTGTAGTCCTCCACATCACAGAAATACAACGAGGTGAACAGTTCCTGGAGACAAACGATCTGCGCTCCTTTATCTGCCGCTTCCTGCACTTTTGTAATTGCCTTATCCAGGTTTTCCTGCTTATCTGCACTGCAGGTCATCTGCACAAGACCAACATTAATTTTTGCCATATTCCTTTGATTAAGGGTGCAAAATTAACTGGTAAAATTCAATTTTACGGGGAGAATAATTTGCCTGCGGTAAGCAGTAGCTAAACTGCTGTTAAATTTGCATTTACGGGAGGATCATTATATCCATATTGTCTTTTGGATGACTTTCCTTTTTATTGGTTTTACATTAATACTGTCTGTGCGGTTTTCCCTTTTGCGTATTTGGTCAATACCCAACCTTCTTTGTTCCGCTAATAAAGTGTGTTGTAAGGCTTGAACTTCTTTTTGGTTTAAATTCTTCTGAATTAACTGTTGCAGGTATTTTTCAGCTACCTGTCTTTTTTGATCAGCCTTTAAAATCTCATTTAAAGATTTTGATTCGCCTGCAATAATGAATTTGAGGTCTTTGCCTATTACATCCAGGTTGATAGAATAGGATTTTTCTAAATCACGCTGCGCCTGTTCCCAGTCAGTATTATTAAAGTACAGCTCAACATCTTTTGAGAAGGCTATTCTGTCTTGTTCCGGGTATTCACCGGAAAATGCCATAGGATATTCAGGAGTAAAAATCATGTTTCTTCTCATTTCAACACCACCTGTTAATGGGTCAGTAGCGGCGATTCCAGGAGGATTTGGTGGTGCCGGCGGAGCAACGGCTATGCCCGGGAATACTGAATCAACAGTAGTGATATTTGCAATTACATGATGCTTGTCCTTAATGATTTTAATGCTTTCAGTCCTGGCTGAAGGAGTATTTTTTGTGCCGGCTGTGGGTTCAGCAGGAGCAATTGTCTGCTCGCTTGTAATAGTTAATGCTTTATGCATAGTGTGCCGGGCGATAGTTGTTGATGTATTATTGATATGCTGATCTGATGAGGGCGAAAGCCAGGCAAGCGATAAAAGAATAAAGGCGGTTATTACCAATGCGGTCAGTTTCTGACCATAGTTGAAGCTGGTATTTTTTACATTCATTATCCTTTTTACCCTGCCTAATAGTTGTCCGCTTTCCCCGGTAGCAGCTACAGCCAAAGGCTGTATACCAATACGCATTTTTTCAAGAGAAAGTAGTGCTGATGCATAACTGTGCGGGTCGAATGTATGGCGAAGTACAAGATCATCGCAGCAGTGTTCTCTTTCTTTTTTTAATGACTGTGCCAGTAAATGTACAAAGGGGTTGAAGAACAAAACAGTTTCTATTACTGAAGCAACAATATTTATTAAATAATCATTGCGGCGAATATGCGCCAGCTCATGTAATAATACAGATTCAACCTGCGGTATGGTAAGATGATTGAATGTGGCAACAGGAAGCAGTATAATGGGTTTTAAAAAATCCATTGTAGCAGGCACATCTATTTTTTCACTCAGAAATACTTTTACCTTTCTTTTAATGCCAATGCCCGCTGCGTATTTATCAACAAATGTCAGCCAGTGATCTTCCAGCTCAATCAGCCCCTGCGTTTTTAATTGTACAGAAAAAATATAAGCTCTGGCAAGTTTAATTAACAGGATGAGCAATATTATAAGATATGCGGCGGAGAGGTAAGGTAGAAAACTATTGAAAGCTGTGGTGATGCTGCTGCCTGCAGCGCCTTCAGTTGTTGATATGCTGAATAATGTCTGTGCAAGGGTGATATTGTTGTTGGCAACATTTTCCAGCGATTGTTTTAATGCAGCTACCTCATTATAATTATGAGCAAACGTAATACCAAACCATGCGAATGAAATAAATAAAAATGATACAGCAACTGAATGTTTTAAGGCAGGTGAAACTTTTCTTCCTCCGCTGCTGATCACCTGGTATGCTAACCATAGCAACGCTGCCTGCCAGAGGCTTGAAGCAATTGTCCAACCCAATGCTATTAAAAACGGGGAATCGTATAATGCAGTCATTGTTTGCGGTTTTGATTATTGCTTTTTCAATGAATTCAATAATTGCTGAATTTCTTCCAGTTCATCTTTGCTGGTTTTGTGGTTGCCTAGTGCCTGCATAACCAATTGCGCGGGAGAGCCGGAGAAAAGCCCGTCAATCATTTTTCCCACAAGATGTTTCTGCGTTTTTTCACGGCTTACGGCTGCCTGGTAAATATGTGTTTTTGAGGAATCATCCCGGCTCACCAATCCCTTTTCATGCATGATCTGCATTAACTTGAGGGTAGTAGTATAGCCTACATCCTTGCTTGCCGCCAGCACTTCATGTACTTCTCTTACGGTTGCTTCTTCTTTATCCCACAATACCTGCAAAATCTCCAGTTCACTTTCTGTGGGCTTGCCTGGTTTTTGTTGCGCCATATTTACGATTTTGTTCGTAAGCTAAAATACGATTTTGTTCGTATCTGGCAAAAATGTTTTAAAATTCTAAGAAACAGTTTAAAATTAGTTTTTAAATAATCATTGATATATTTCCCGCTACGAATTCCGGTGTCTGCCCGGCGGGAATAGGTTTGTTACACAAAAGAGCCGCGAAGAAGACACAAAGTTACACAGAGCGTTTTATTATTCTTTGTGCAACTTTGTGTCTTTTTTGTGTGCCTTTGTGAGATAACCAGGTTGTTATACTGGATTTATTCGTAATCATTAGAGTGATTTGTGGCTAAGAGTTGCGCAATACATTATAAAAAGCGGCATACACAAAGTTGTATGCCGCTAAGCTATCAGGATCGAAGGAGCTTTACTTCTTCATTAATTTGATAATATCTGTTGTGCCATCTTTATTGATGATCTGCAGTATGTATATACCACTTTGCAGTTGTTGTATATTCATATTAAACAAGCCGCCGTTCTGGCTTAATGATGGTCTGTATTGCATTACTGCCTGGCCACTGGCGCTCAATACATTTACCTGCGTTATGGCTTTGCCTGCTTTAACCGTTATCTGGTTAGATGCAGGGTTGGGATATACCCGTAATGATGCGCCCTCACAGTTCATTTCTATTAAGCGGATAGGAGTGCTGCTGTATTTACCGTCAAAATCAACCTGTGTTATGCGGTAGTAGCTTTTTCCGCTCAAAGGAGCTTCATCTGTATACTCATACGATTTTGTAGTAGTGCTGTTACCTGCCCCGCTTACCTGTGCAATGGTGCTGAAGTGTATACCATCCTGGCTTCTCTCAACATTGAAGTGGCTGTTGTTTTGTTCGGTATATGTTTTCCATTGTAACAGCGCTGTGCATTTAACAGGTTTTGCTGTAAAGTCGCCAAAGGTTACCGGTAAAATAGCGCTAACGCTTCCTATAGCCAATGCTGTAATAGTAACTCCTGCCGGAATAACACCGGTAAGTGTAGAGCCTTTCGTTACGCCTGTAGCTCCTGTATTACCACTAAGATTGATCCATTCTTCAGTGTCGGCATTCCAGCCAACCAAACGTAAATCCCCCGCTGCTGCCGAAGAGCTTGAAAGATTGGGAATAGAAACTGTAATGGTTTGATCATAACTTAAAGCCATAGCTGTATAAGTATCATCATTTATAGGCTGATAATGCCAGTCCCAAAAGCCAATGGTAGATACAGCAGCTATAGGGCTTGCCAGGTGTGCTATATCGGTTTGGTTTACAGATCCGCCTTCACCCGATGTTCCGGTAAGATCAGTAGTGGTATTGGGGTCGCCATCTACCCAGCCTACGGTCAACAAATTATTCCAGTCTTCGAGTGTACCGGAGCGCTGTAATTGATATACCTCTGTAGCATTTCCAACAGGAAAAACGAAATTACCACCATGTCCCGCGGCACCGGTTGAATTATTATAATGCACAAATTCCGTAACAAATCCATCCACGTGCTGGGCATCGCTTAAACCGGTACTGTATTGATAAGAAGCATTGTTTACGAAGGCGATGGCTCCCTGTATTGGATAATCCCTGTTGGTTGTTGTAATACCATTATTGAAATACAATTTTTTTGTAACCATTATACCGCAAGGCGGTAAATTCGTACTAACCTCCTCACTTTCCGGGTCAAAAACTCCTTTGTGATTGGTGATATTCATTATATTAGTTGCGCCGTTACTAAAATAAACATCATCAAAGCACAGACTACCATTATCTCCTATAATGCTTGTATTACCCTGAAATAAAAAATGATCGATATTATTACCGATTTGTCCAAAATACCCCGTATTGTCAATACTGAAGTCTGTAAGCCATCCATTATCTCCAATGGGCGAAGCAAATCTGAGATGTTGAGTGGTATGATTATAAGTAACTCCATTTTTCCTGATTCTTACTCCAAACACATAAGTGCTGCCACTGGTGGCCACAACCCAGGTACCGCCAACTAATGTTGAATCTGTTCGTACAGCATTTGCGGGAATATTACCATCCCAGGTCAATGTATCATTATACGACATATTTTGCCCAAAACCTGTTACTGAAAAAACTATGGCAGCGAACAAGGGTAGAATAAACTTCATACAAATTTTTTATTTAATTACAGACTTCAGGATGAAATGCACTATTTAGTACGCAAATAGTTAATATAGGAGCCTGGTGTGTAGTTTTTTCAAAAGAAACTTGAATAATGGCGGGGTGATTCAAGGATGGAATACTTAGGATATAGGGGAAAAGCGTTGTGAAGATATGAAAACTTACAAAACCAAAAAGATATTGATCGTAAATTTTCTATGTTTAAATACGTTTAAAGTGGCTTTTCAGATGCGTATTTAAACAAAAAGAGGCAATTTTTAAAATTGCCTCCTGATAATCAATGATTACTATGCTTTTTATAAGAAGTTATCTTACGTCAAATTTATTCCTCAATCATGCTGATAACAATTTATTAGCGAAAGACAGCACATTATTGAGCTGTTTTTTCCATCTTGCTCACCATTTCAATATTGTTTTTCTTAACCGCAGCATGGTCTTTTGTACCAAACATTTGAGCCAGCGTTGGCGCAATTACCAATGATACAATAGACATCAGCTTAATAAGAATATTCATAGAAGGACCGGAAGTGTCTTTAAATGGATCGCCCACTGTATCACCGGTTACAGACGCTTTATGCGGTTCTGATTTCTTGTAATAGGTTTCCCCGTTTATTTCAACACCTTTCTCGAAAGATTTCTTTGCATTATCCCATGCGCCACCAGCATTGTTCTGGAACATGCCCATCAATACACCGCTAACGGTTGCACCTGCCAAAAATCCACCCAATGCTTCAGGACCTAACAAAAAGCCTATGATCAATGGAGAAACGATAGCTATAGCGCCGGGCAGCATCATTTTTTTAATAGAAGCTTCGGTTGAAATAGCTACGCATTTATCATATTCAGGTTTGCCTTTTCCTTCCATAATGCCCGGGATGGTGCGGAACTGGCGGCGTACTTCTTCTACCATGCTCATGGCAGCTTCACCAACAGCGCGGATAGCCAGCGATGAGAAGATGAATGGTATCATACCACCTACAAAAAGAGAAGCTAATACTTTTGCTTTGTAAATATCAATACCGTCAATACCTGCCACACCTACAAATGCCGCGAACAGCGCCAGCGCTGTTAAAGCAGCAGAAGCAATCGCAAAGCCTTTACCTGTAGCTGCGGTGGTATTACCAACCGCATCTAATACATCGGTTTTTTCACGAACTTCTTTAGGCAGCTCGCTCATTTCAGCAATACCACCGGCGTTATCAGCAATAGGTCCGAAAGCGTCAATAGCCAATTGCATTGCTGTTGTTGCCATCATACCTGCTGCTGCAATTGCCACACCGTACAAACCTGCAAATTCAAAAGAGCCCCATATACCACCTGCCAGTACTAATATGGGTAAAAAGGTAGATTCCATACCTATTGCCAAACCACCAATTACGTTGGTAGCATGGCCTGTAGATGATTGTTTGATGATAGATAATACAGGGCGTTTACCCATTGCCGTATAATATTCGGTGATGATGCTCATTAAAGCGCCCACAACCAAACCAACAGCTATCGCTCCTAATACGCCCCATTTGGTAAAGTCATGTCCACGCAGCGTCATCGTTTCGGGTAAGATATAATATACTAACCCGATAGACACAAGCGCTGTAAGCACAATAGAGCCCCAGTTACCGAGGTTTAATGCCTTCTGCACATTATCTGTATTGATACCTGCAGCATCGCTTACCCGCACAAACCAGGTACCTACTATTGAGAATATAATACCCGCCGCAGCAATGAGCATTGGTAATAAGATCGGTGCAAGTCCGCCAAAATTGTCAGTTGACTGTGTTTCCTGCCCTAACACCATTGTTGCAAGAACAGTTGCCACATAAGAACCGAAAAGATCGGCGCCCATACCGGCCACATCACCTACATTATCTCCCACGTTATCTGCAATAGTTGCAGGGTTACGGGGATCATCTTCAGGAATACCTGCTTCTACCTTACCCACCAGGTCAGCGCCAACATCGGCAGCTTTGGTATAAATACCACCGCCCACGCGGGCAAATAACGCGATACTTTCAGCGCCAAGAGAAAAGCCTGTTAATACTTCAATAGCTTTAAGCATAGCGTCAGAATATTCCTGTGTGCCTGCAGTATAACTGCCAACAAACTGCATATATAAAATGATGAATACACTGCCTAAACCCAGTACTGCCAGACCGGCAACACCCAATCCCATTACAGACCCACCGGTAAAGGATACCGACAGTGCTTTAGACAAGCTTGTTTTAGCTGCCTGTGCCGTGCGCACATTGCTTTTGGTTGCTATGCGCATGCCTATATAACCGGCAGCAGCGCTGAACACAGCGCCTACTACAAATGCAATAGCAATAGACCAGTGTGAATGAGGATTTGCCTGGGCCATTACACCTAAAAGAATAGCTACAATTACCACGAAATAGCCAAGAATTTTCCATTCGGCTTTTAAAAACGCCATAGCGCCTTCAGCGATATAATTGCTGATTTCTTTCATGCGGTCAGAGCCGGCATCCTGTTTAGAAACCCAGTTGAATTTCACGTAAGTATAGAGCAATCCAAGAAGTCCCATTGCGGGCACGAGGTAGAACAATTTGTCCATAATCGTTAAGTTCTGATTTTGTGAGTTTTTTGGGTGGCAAAAATAGGGGATTAGAGCCTAATAAAGCCATTTACCGAAAATATTCAGGCTTTTTAATTGCCAGCCAAACCCGGGGCAGATAATCTGCTATATCACCGGCTATTAAGCCTTCTTCGGATTTTTCAACAGCCGCCACATCTCCGGCCAGCCCATGCAGGTAAACGCCGGTTACTACTACTTTTTCAGGGTCGCTGGTTTGGGCATATAATCCAAGCAATATACCGGTAAGCACATCGCCACTGCCGGCGGTAGCCATTCCGGGGTTACCGGTAGGGTTAAAATAGCCTTTCCCGCCCGGGGTGGCAATAAAGGAATAAAAGCCTTTTAATACAATATATGCCTGTAATGCTTTTGCTTTGTCAAGCGCCAGTTGCAGCCGGTCAAAATCGTTTTCAGCTTTGCCGAAAAGCTTTTCAAATTCTTTGGGATGTGGGGTAAGTATGGTATTTGCCGGAAGCTGGCCCAGCAAACTTGGGTGCGCAGCCAGTATGTTTAAGCCATCGGCGTCAATAATCAGCCTGGCAGGCTTTTGCTGTAATAATGTTTTAAGCACTGCAACAGTTGCTTCATTTTGCCCTATACCCGGTCCAATTGCATAAGCATCATACTGCATTTTTAACCGGAGGCCGGTATGATGTGTTTCATTTTCATCAGTTACGCACATAGCCTCAGGCACAGTGGATTGCAGCACAGCATAACCGCATTTAGGAATATAACAGGTAAGCTTGCCTGCTCCGCTTCTCATACAGGATTGTGCTCCTAACACTGCCGCCCCCATCATACCATGACTGCCGGCAATAAGCGCTGCGCTGCCATAAGTGCCTTTGTGTGAGAATCTTTTCCTGGGCGAATAACAGTTATGGATTGTTTTGTGGGATGTTATTTCAAATGCGGCATCAGTATGATTGTAAAAATCGCGATGCAGACCTATATCGAGTACTGTTACTTCTCCAATACATGGCGCATTTTCCGGCAGCAAAAAAACAAGTTTCATTACCTGGAAAGTGAGCGTATGTGCTGCCTCCACTATAGCGTTTCCTTTTGAGCTTTTGTCGGCAAATAATCCGCTGGGAATATCTATGGAAACAATAGTTGCTTTAGATTGATTGATATGCTTTACCAAAACGCCGGCTATGCCGGATAATGGTCTGTTCAATCCATAGCCGAAAAGCGCATCAATAATGATATCCTCATCTCTATGCTCCGGAAACAGATCCGGGGAGGATAATAATACCGGTGAAATATTATGTTGCAGCAACCGCTCAAAATTGGACTTGAAATCCACGGACTGTGATCCATCTACAAAATATACCTGTACTTTTCTTCCCCGGAGCAATAAAATCCTGGCTATTACCAAACCATCTCCGCCATTATTACCCGGGCCGCAATAGATAATGATGTTTTTATTAAGATCAGTATGTTGAATAATCCACTCCGCGCATTTTGTAGCGGCACGTTCCATAAGATCTAAAGAACTTACAGGCTCATGCTGCATGGTATATTCATCCCATTGTTTTATTTGCGCCGCGGAAAAAATTTTCATTATTTGAATTATGAGATGATTAGAATTTCATAAAACCATTAAGAAGTTAAGGGACATTAAGAAGCATTTGTGGTGCTGCATTATAAACAGCTTAACTATTCTTAACTTCTTAATGGTTCAAAAAAAATTCATTAACGCACACCCAATGCCTCATCAACCGCTGCCTTAAATTTAATATACATTTCTTTGTTATCGTTGTTAGAGGGCTTTACCAGCAATATAGCCGCATAATTATTTTTCCTGTCAATAAACGGCCAGCTTCCCCCAAGTGAGGGGCTTGCTATCACCGTTCCTTTTCCCGCCTCTTCTTCCATTAGCCAGGCACCAAAACTATAATGTAATCCCTCAGTGCCTTTCGGGGTATACTTAACCGGTAGTTCAGGAAACTGCGGCGTACTTAGTGCTTCAATGGCTTTATCACTCAATATTTTTTTGCCTTCAAATGTGCCGTTATTCAGCAGCATTGCCAGGAAATTGATATAGTCGTTAGCAGTTGTTTGTGCGCTTGTGGAAGGGTTTACCGACATATTATCATTGAAAAAAGTAGTATTCCTCATCTTTAACGGACGAAGAATTTTTTCAGCGATGATCCTGTCAAATGTTTTTTTACTTATCACTTCCATCATACGCCCTGCTATATCCATTCCTACATTACTATAGTAAAATTCGGTTCCGGGATTGGTTACAATTTCTTTCTTTTTAGCAAAATGCTCCATTTCCTCTTCCAAAGATTCAAACTTCATTTTAGGCGCTAATTTTCCGATACCTGTTTTTTCACCTTCCAGCCCGGTTGTATGGGTAAGCGATTGTTTTAAAGTTATATATCCTTTCATGTATTTTGCAAGGATAGGTATCAGCTTGTTTACCCTGGTATCAAGAGTAAGTTTGTTTTCCTCTACATAGGTCATTGCCAGCGCTGCCGTAAGCCATTGACCACTGGCGCCGATTGCAACAGGCATTTTGCTGGTAAAGTCTTCACTTGTTTCCTTGCGGTACACTACTTTTCCATCCTTCCAGATCATCGCAATCACTTCACCACCAAGCACTTTTTTATTTTTTTCAATAAAATCATCCACCCCGGAAAAATTGGACTGGCAAAAGCCAACCTGTAATAATAGCATAAAACTTAATAAAAGACTGAAATTCAGGCAGATTGATTTAAATTTATATGACATATTTTCTACTGTGTTTCTTTGGATTATGTTTTGCTGTAATGAGTAAAGTTATTTTAAAACAGACAAAGGAAATCTTAAAAATATGAATCTGAATAATTTCACTATCAAAGCGCAAGAAGCTATCGCCAAAGCACAGCAGATAGCTTTCGATAACCGCAATGCAAACATTGAAAGTGAGCATTTGCTGAAGTCTTTATTAAGCGATGATGATTCTCCCATAGAGTTTTTGTTGAAGAAGAATAATGTGAATGTAAACTTTGTGGAATCAAAGCTGGACGAAAGCATTGCTAAACTTCCAAAAGTTTCGTCGGGAGAACCTGCCCAATCGGTGAGCAGGGATTTTAATAATATCATTCTTCGTGCCGGCTCATTACTGAAAACATTCGGTGATGAATTTGTAAGTGTTGAGCATTTGTTGCTCGCTGTTTTACAGGGCAGTGATAATACCGCTAAGTTATTAAAGGATGCGGGGCTGACTGAAAAAGGACTGGTCACTGCCATCAAAGATCTTCGTAAAGGCTCAACCATAAACTCACAAACACAGGAAACCCAGTTTAATGTGTTGAGCAAATATGCCAAAAACCTGAATGAAATGGCAAGGCAGGGCAAACTTGATCCTGTAATTGGCCGCGATGAAGAGATACGCAGGACATTACATATACTTTCGCGCCGCAATAAAAACAACCCTATGCTGGTGGGTGAGCCCGGAGTGGGTAAAACCGCCATAGCAGAAGGATTGGCTATGCGTATTGTAAATGGCGACGTTCCTGAAAATTTGAAAAGTAAAACCATATATGCGCTGGATATGGGACAGTTGATTGCAGGCGCTAAATATAAGGGCGAGTTTGAAGAGCGTTTGAAAGGGGTGGTAAATGAAGTAGCAAAAAGCGAGGGCGAGGTTATTTTATTTATTGATGAAATACATACACTTGTTGGAGCCGGTGGCGGCGAAGGCGCTATGGATGCTGCCAATATTCTGAAACCCGCTTTAGCCCGTGGTGAATTAAGAGCCATTGGTGCCACTACTTTAAATGAGTATCAAAAATATTTTGAAAAGGATAAAGCATTGGAAAGAAGGTTTCAGAAAGTGCTGATTGACGAACCAAGTGTAGAAGATGCAATTTCCATTTTGCGTGGTATTAAAGACCGTTACGAAACGCATCACCATGTACGTATAAAAGATGAAGCGATCATAGCTGCGGTTGAATTATCCAACCGTTATATTGCCGATCGGTTTCTGCCTGATAAAGCTATTGACCTGATTGACGAAAGCGCTGCAAGACTTCGTTTGGAAATGAATTCCATGCCTGAAGAACTGGATCAGCTGGAAAGACAGATCCGTCAACTGGAAATTGAGCGGGAGGCCATCAAACGTGAAAATGATGAAGCAAAATTAAAAGAGCTGGCTAAAGAAATTTCTGTATTAAGCGGGGAAAGAGATACGCTCAAAGCCAAATGGCAACAGGAAAAAGAACTGGTTGAAAAAATACAGGCAGGTAAAGCAGATATAGAAGCTTTAAAGTTGGAAGCTGAGAAGGCCGAACGCAACGGCGACTATGGCCGCGTGGCTGAAATACGCTATGGTAAAGTAAAAGAAGCGGAGCAAAACATTAATAAATTTACTGCGGAACTGAATGAAGTAGCACCTGAAAAAAGATTATTAAAAGAAGAAGTAGACGCAGAAGATATTGCGTATGCCGTAGCTAAATCTACCGGCATACCGGTAACAAAAATGCTGCAAAGCGAGAAGGAAAAATTATTGAACCTGGAAGATGAACTGCACAAACGTGTGGTAGGCCAGGACGAAGCGATTGAAGCAGTGGCTGACGCGATACGCAGAAGCAGGGCAGGGTTGAATGATCCTAAAAAGCCAATAGGTTCGTTTATATTTCTCGGCACTACCGGTGTTGGTAAAACAGAGCTTGCCAAAGCATTAGCAGGTTACCTGTTTGATGATGAGAACATGATGACACGTATTGATATGAGTGAATACCAGGAAAAACATTCTGTAAGCCGTTTGGTAGGCGCGCCTCCGGGGTATGTAGGTTATGATGAGGGTGGTCAGCTAACGGAAGCGGTCAGACGCAAGCCCTATAGCGTAGTACTGCTGGATGAAATTGAGAAAGCGCATCCTGATGTGTTTAATATATTGTTGCAGGTATTGGATGACGGTCGTTTAACGGATAATAAAGGCAGGGTGGTGAATTTCAAAAATACCATTATCATTATGACCAGCAATATGGGAAGCCAGGTGATACAGGACAATTTTGAAAATGTTACAGAGACCAATAAAGAAGAAGTGGTTGAGCGGACAAAAGTTGAAGTGATGAATATGCTGAAGCAAACCATTCGTCCTGAGTTTTTGAACCGTATTGATGATGTGATCATGTTCCAGCCTTTGATGAAGAAAGAAATACGCGGCATCATTAATATACAATTGAATCAGCTTAAAGATTTGCTTGCAGTGAATGGCATTGAGCTTGAGTTTACAGATTATGCTATAGATTATCTTGCAGATAATGGTTACGATCCGCAGTTCGGTGCAAGACCTTTAAAAAGGCTTATTCAAAAAGAGATCATTAACCAGTTAAGTAAAAGAATACTTGCAGGTGATATAGATAAATCAAGCCCTGTGCTGGTGGATGTGTTTGATAATACGGTTGTATTCAGGAATGAACAGCCGGTAAAAACAGATGCAGGAAAGGAAAAAAAGAAGAAAGCAACTTCATAGCTGAATTGAAGACAGGCAGTAAAAGCGGTGATTGTATTATGATCATCGCTTTTTTATTGCGGCATCTTCAAATAATAAAATGACGAAAGCCATCTTTTAGGATGGCTTTGCTGTGGTTGCACGTTCCGAAGATAGTGCGAAATTTATTAAGGATTCAGCCATCGCCTACCGGATATGCAATCCGGAGCTGATCAAAATCCTTGCACAAATATATTATATGGTTGTTGTAGAATAATATATGTTCTTACCAGGAATTTCATCGTTGCTTAATAATTTAGCATTACAACAATCATCCTTTTTATAAAATAGTACATGGAAGACACTGATATTGCAGATTAACGCGGATACATTCCGGAGATACTGAGGAGAATAATATCCGTTTTATAGGTGTTCTGTGTATTTATATTTGATATACTTAGCTGAGGTGCTATTTTATCAACGCCCATTCCAAAAAATCAGGCATAACGGTTTTCCAGGCTTCAATATTATTGGTGTTTGCTTTTTTATAAGCAATATCAGCAGTATTTATAAAACTTTTATTACCGAGTAATTGTATCAATGCATTGGTGTTAGCTTCTATATCAGTTGCATCATCACTTTTAATTTCGGCAGCACCGTTTTTACCTGCATAAAACCAATATTGTGTTTTGGGTCTTTTTCTTGAAGCTTTTATTTTTTCATACATTTCTCCGTTAGCAGCGGTGTCGGCTTTGTTTTCTTTTCTTGAAAATGCGCCGGAAAATATACCCGCTTTCGAAATTTTATCCGCATTATCCCAGGCAATATCAAGCGCAGATAAAGCGCCTGCGCCAAAGCCCGCTATGGTAACCGTGTTAAACTTTCTCACCCCGGCATTTTTCTTAGCATAAGCATACAGCTCATTATCAATAAAACCGGCATAATGGTCTGCTTTGCTTCCTGCTCCCCCGGACCTGGCATAGTCAGAAATACCATACTCCTGCAGGCGGTTACCGGCATGCACACCTACAATTACAACAGGATTAATTTTTTTAGCCGCATATAAATCCGCTACTATTTCCTTCATGCCGATATCATCAAGCAATTGACCATCATTAAAAATGATAAGGTTCAGTTTCGACTTATCATCCGGAACAGGTGTATTAATGATGGTAAGCTTCACCTGCCGCTGTAAATGCCTTGAATAGAGCTGATCGTTTTGTTCATTCACTTTTTTGCAGGAACAAAATGCCAGTGCAGCCAGTGCAACAAAAAATACAGTATTAAACCGGTAAATCATCATAACATTAAATATACAGCAATAAAAAAGGTGAAAGAAAATCATTCCTTCACCTTTCTGTTTCATCGGGATAATTATTTATGCGCTTACTGCTTTGTTTACCAAAGATGCAGCTTCGCTCAATAAGATAGCGGATTGCACTTTCAGACCGCTTTCTTCTATTAATTTTTTAGCTTCCTCGGCGTTTGTGCCCTGCAAACGAACAATGATAGGTACTTTAATATCGCCAATAGAATTATAAGCGTCAATAACACCCTGGGCTACACGATCGCAACGAACAATGCCGCCAAAGATATTGATCAGTATCGCTTTTACTTTTGGATCTTTTAAAATAATACGGAAGCCGGCTTCAACAGTCTGCGCGTTAGCTGAACCACCTACGTCAAGAAAGTTAGCAGGCTCACCACCGCTAAGTTTAATCATATCCATTGTAGCCATCGCCAATCCTGCGCCATTCACCATGCAACCTACGTTTCCATCAAGCTTAATAAAGTTCAGGTTGTATTTATGCGCTTCCACTTCTGTTGGGTCTTCTTCCGTAACATCGCGTAACGCTTCAAGATCAGTATGACGCATCAAAGCATTATCGTCAAGATTCATCTTACAGTCAACTGCGATTATTTTATCATCACTGGTTTTAAACAGCGGGTTAATTTCAAGCATACTGCAATCCAGCTCAACATATGCTTTATAGAGATTGGTAACAAATCTCACGCAATTTTTAAATGCTTCACCACTTAATCCTAAATTGAAAGCGATCTTTCTTGCCTGGAAGCCAAGTAATCCGCCGGCAGGATGAACCCATTCTTTAAATATTTTATCAGGAGTATCATGTGCAACCTGCTCAATATCCATACCACCTTCAGTGCTGTACATGATCACATTTTGTCCTTTGCCGCGATCGAGCAGAATAGAAAGATAAAATTCCTTTACAGGATTGGGACCGGGATAATATACATCCTGGGCTACCAATACTTTACTAACCAATTTACCGGCAACACCGGTTTGTATGGTTACCAATGTTCCTCCTATAATATTGCCGGCAATAGTTTTAATGTCTTCAGCGCTTTTGCCAACGGCAACACCACGCTGCTCTGTTCCCTGTATTTTTCCTTTACCGCGTCCGCCTGCATGTATCTGGGCTTTCACCACAGCGAAACTGTTACCATATTGTACTTTCAACTGTTTGTAAGCTTCTTCAGCTTTTTCAGCAGTATCTACAGGTATACCGTCTTGTACAGGAACGTTGAATTTCTTGAGTAGCTCTTTAGCCTGGTATTCATGCAAGTTCATGGTTCAAAAAAATTTCCGCGAAAATAACGTAGAATGAGCGAATAGAAAAATCGGGATATAAGGGCGGCGTCTTTTAGTTGGGTACACGGAGCAGGCAGATATTATGGAAGATTACGGATATTTCTGCGTTCATCAGTGCTCTTCGTTTTATCCGTGTTCTATTTCCCGTCCTAAATATGCTTCCACAACATGATGACAAAATTCCTCAGTCAGTGTTTATTATCATTTTATTGATCTGCAAAACAAGTTTTTATATTCTGGGTAAGGTTTTTGTAGTTTTGCTACCATTCAACATTTCTATATTAAAAATTACAATCATGAAATTAAGCGTAAATGGCAGATCTGTGCTTTTTAGTACAATCGTTTTGCCCGCAAGTATTTTCTTTTTTTCCTGTGGTGGAGGTTCAAGTTCTGAATCTGCTGAAGCTACGGTAGACAGTACTCAAAATATGCCGGCGCATGATCATGCCGCAGCCACAGACAGTGTTCCTGCAACTGTTCCGTTGGTAAAGCAGGCTGAAGTAATAATAGCCGCAACTTATACAGATACTGTAGTAAATGGTAAAGCAAAATTTGATGCATTGGATAATGGTAAAGTAAAAATGCAATTGGAAATAGAAGTGCCCTCTAAAGCTGGCAAAAGCGTTGCGGTTCATATTCATGAACATGGTGATTGCGGAGATAATGGAAAAGCTACTCACGGTCACTGGAATCCAACCAATGCACAGCATGGCAAATGGGGTAGTGCCAGTTTTCATTTAGGTGATATTGGCAATGTGAAATTAGATGCCAAAGGAAAAGGCACCTTGACTATGGAAACAGATTTATGGTCTTTGGGTGGAACTCCTGATAAGAATATTCTTGGTAAGGCTATAATTGTGCATGGCGGAGTAGATGATTATACCACTCAGCCAACCGGTAATGCAGGTTCAAGAATTGGTTGTGGCGTAATACAATAATTATTAACTCAAGCATTTATCAAAGAGCTGTCATTTTTATGGCAGCTTTTTTAATTATATCATATCCCCCAACAGGCGTATACCCGTTATAAAAAAGTGAATTTTGCCAGGTTGCATTTACATCCGGTTTAATTATTTACTTTGCACATTAAATCTGGCAAGGCCAAAACTAATAGCTGGTTTGTGCCGGGCTGAACACACACATGAATAAAGAACTAGCGCAGCAGATTTTTGACAAACAGCAGATGCTGGAAGATGTTCCGCCAAACAGTGTAATCTCGGATTGGGCATCACGCCTTATTTGTCTTTTATACCCGGAATTATCAGACAACAATAAAAAAGGTACACAAGAGATAGAAGCTACATTTAAAGTATTACAAAGTGAACTTGCTGTAATGCTGCGGGCTACCAAAGCATGCTGTAATTGCGATATAGATAAAGTGGCTGCAGATTTTTTTAAAGCAGTGCCTGAACTGTATAGAATTTTAAATACGGATGTGTCTGCTATTCTTAATGGTGATCCTGCCGCAAAAAGCGAATTTGAGATCATACGCGCATACCCTGGGTTTTATGCTTTATGCTTCTACAGGATTGCGCATTTGCTGCTGCTGCTTGATATACCACTTTTACCAAGAATACTTACTGAGCACGCTCATTCCAAAACGGGTATTGATATTCACCCCGGGGCTGTAATTGGTGAGCATTTTTATGTTGATCATGGTACCGGCATCGTTATTGGAGAAACGGCTATTATCGGTAGCCATGTTAAACTATACCAGGGTGTAACGCTTGGCGCATTGAGCGTTGACAAGAGTATGGCTTCTACTAAAAGACATCCTACCATTGAAGATAATGTGATCATTTACTCCAACGCAACTGTGTTGGGCGGCAATACTGTTATAGGAAGAAACAGCATCATCGGTGGCAATGTCTGGCTCACTGGCAGTGTAAAGCCTGGGTCGCTGGTATATCATAATTCAGAAATAATAATTGAAGAAAGAAAATTAAAAAGCTATTAGATTATGGCGTTGATAGCTGATATGATTGGTAATACACCAATGGTGGAACTGCAAAAGCTGAATACAAATCCCGGTGTAAAAATATTTGTAAAGCTGGAAGGAAATAATCCCGGGGGCAGTGTAAAAGACCGCCCGGCTTTTAATATGATAAAAGCTGCGATCGAACGCGGGGACATCAACAGCAATACCAGCCTGGTGGAAGCCACAAGCGGTAATACAGGCATTGCTATTGCACTGGCCGCAAGCCTTTTTAATATAAAAGCAGAACTGGTAATGCCTGCTTCGTCTACCCGTGAGCGTGTGTTAACGATGGAAGCATTTGGTGCTAAGGTTACTTTGCTGGAAAGTATTGAAGCATGCCGCGATTATGCAGAAGCAAAGGCTGCCAAAGGAGAAGCTTTTTTACTGAACCAGTTCTCAAACCCGGATAATTACCTGGCTCATTATAAAACTACAGGGCCTGAAATCTGGAAAGATACCGAAGGGAAGATTACACATTTTGTGAGCTCGATGGGCACAACGGGCACTATTATGGGATGCTCCCGTTTTCTGAAAGAAAAAAATCCACAGGTGCAGATAGTAGGTTGTCAGCCTACAGAGGAATCCTCCATACCCGGTATAAGAAGATGGCCGAAAGAATATGTTCCTAAAATATTTGAGCCCGAAAGGGTAGACAGGGTAATTGATGTTTCGCAGGCTGATGCAGTTACTTATACCCGCAGGTTAGCGAAGGAAGAGGGTGTATTTGCCGGAATGAGCAGTGGTGGCGCTGCATATGCTGCATTAAAACTGAGTGAAGAAATTAAATCGGGTATAATTGTATTTATTGCCTGCGACAGGGGCGACAGATATTTGAGCAGTGACTTGTTTGGGTAAGGCCCTCACTCTCTTTCCCTCTCCATACAATGGAGAGGAACGGTGCTGTAGAATAACTCCAAACTATATTAACTACTACATCAGCTACAAAGCAAACCATGCAAAGCGTTTAAGTATTCGTCACGCTTTTAGATTTTCAACCTTCCCTCACGAAATTGGTCAGCCTGATTTGAATTTAAGCACCCCCCACTCCCGAAACTTCGGGATGTAGAGGGGCTGGGGGTGAGGGGCATTTTCAAATTTTCAAATTGCTCCATTTTCAAATTCATTACATTTGCCTCCCCGAACTGATAACCTGAATTTAATTTTTTGAATAATGGGAAGAATTTTTGAAGTACGTAAGTCAACCATGTTTGCCCGCTGGGATAGAATGGCAAAACAATTTACGCGTATTGGTAAAGAAATCGCTATTGCTGTAAAAGCCGGTGGTCCTGATCCGAATACTAATCCTGCATTGCGTCGTTGCTTTCAAAACGCCAAAAGCGTGAATATGCCCAAAGACAGGGTAGAAGCTGCCATAAAAAGAGCACAGGGCAAGGAGATGGAAAACTATGATGAGATTTTATATGAAGGATATGCTCCGCATGGCGTGGCCGTGCTTGTGGAAACAGCAACGGATAATCATGTTAGAACAGTGGCAAATGTAAAAAGCCATTTTAATAAAGGCGGTGGCGCATTGGGCAATAGCGGAAGTGTGGCTTTTCAGTTTAAAAAAATGGGCGTATTTAAGTTAAAGCCAGAAGGGTTAAATGCAGAAGATCTTGAACTGGAATTGATTGATTATGGACTTGAAGAATTAGGAGAAGGTACAGGTGAGAATGGTGAAGAAGTATTGGTAGTTCGTTGTGGCTTCACTGACTTTGGGAATATGCAAAAAGCGCTTGAAGAAAAAAATATTACTCCTATAAGTTCAGAACTGGAATGGATACCAACAACTACTGTTCAGTTGCAGGAAGAACAGGCACAGGATGTACTTAAACTTATTGACAAACTGGAGCAGGATGAAGATGTACAGAAAGTTTTCCATAACTTACAATAATATAACAAGCACAACCTGATGGTATCTTACGAACAGATTTTTGAAAATAACAGGCAATGGGTGGCATCAAAAGTTTCAACGGATGCCAATTTCCTGGAAAAGTTATCACAGGATCAAACGCCTGATTACTTATATATAGGTTGTAGTGATAGCCGGGTTCCTGCTAATGAAATTATGGGGCTTGAACCGGGTGAAGTGTTTGTGCATCGTAATGTAGCTAACCTGGTGTGCTCAATTGATTTGAATGTAATGGCTGTTATTAATTATGCTGTAAGATATTTAAAAGTTAAGCACATCGTGGTTTGCGGCCATTATAATTGCGGAGGGGTAAAGGCAGCAATGCAACCTAAAGACTTAGGCATACTTAATCCCTGGCTCAGAAATATCCGTGATGTATACCGGCTGCATAAAGACGAACTGAATGCTATTAAAGACGAACATGAACGTTATAACCGGCTGGTAGAACTTAATGTTCAGGAACAATGCATCAATGTAATTAAACTTGCCAGTGTGCAGCAGGAATATGCCGGGCATGGTTATCCAAAAGTATATGGGTGGGTTTTTGATTTAAAAACCGGCTTGCTGAAAGATTTGAAACTTGATTTTGAAAAGATCCTTCACGATATACAGGAGATATACAATCTTACTGATACAAAATGGGAGTTAAAATAAAGTTATAACTACGCTGAGGTTTCTTATTTCCGGTGCTATATTTTTATTTTTCACTATTGGTCGTGTGTGCCTTCATCTGCCGGAAAAGTAAAATGCCAAAGTTAAATGCTCCCTTAAAGTGTATAGCAGTATATAATATGCTATATTGGGTGGCTTTTATTAAATATTAACTGCATAAACAAAGGTAAACTACATGAAAAAAAGCTTTACCCTTCTTTTTTCTATTTTTTCATTTACAATTTATGCGCAAAATCCTGCTACATTGAACAGCGCAGATATACTGCTGCGGTTAAAAAAGCTAAAAGTAACAGGTAATGTGTTGTATATAGCGGCCCATCCTGATGATGAGAATACAAGATTACTGGCTTATCTCGCAAATGAAAAATTATACCGTACCGGTTATCTTAGCTTAACAAGAGGAGATGGCGGGCAAAACCTGATAGGAGATGAGCAGGGCATTGAGCTTGGACTGATCCGCACACAGGAATTATTGGCAGCAAGAAGAATAGATGGTGCGGAGCAGTTTTTCAGCAGGGCTTATGATTTTGGTTTTTCTAAACATACAGAAGAAGCACTGGAAAAATGGAATAAGCAACTTATTTTAAGTGATGTGGTGTGGGTGATAAGAAACTTTCAACCGGATGTCATCATCACACGTTTTCCGCCTGATAGCCGTGCAGGGCATGGGCATCATTCCGCATCTGCGGTTTTAGCGCAGGAGGCTTTTACAGCAGCAGCCGACCCGGCTAAATTTCCCGAGCAATTAAAAAATGGTGTTACAGCCTGGAAAACCAAACGCATATTCTGGAATACTTTCAATTTTGGAGGACAAAATACGCAAAGCGAAAACCAGCTTAAAATAAATGTAGGCGGCTTCAATACGCTGCTTGGCAAAAGTTATGGGGAAATAGCCGCTGAAAGCCGGAGCCAGCATAAAAGCCAGGGCTTTGGTGTGCCTGCGCAAAGAGGTGAAGCCTGGGAATATTTTTCATTTACTGCCGGCGATACGGCAACAGCAAACCTGATGGATAATATTGTTACAACATGGGCAAAAAATGGGAAGATAACATCCGCGGTTTATATAAAAGCGTCTGGTTTGCTGGATAGCCTGATCAGCAACTTTTCATATGAACATCCTGAAAAGTCTGTGCATGGTTTGGTGCAGCTATACCAGCTGATTATGGGAAGTGGAGAAGAAATATTATCTCCTTTACAAAAAAGAAAAAAACTACAGGAAATATCGTCATTAATTGAAGCTTGTACCGGACTTTATTTTGAAGCGGTTACGAATACACCATATGCTGTTGCAGGCGACTCACTTCGCATAACCTTAAACGTTATTAACAGGAGTAATATAAAAGTTTCGGGAAATTCCATTCGCCCGTTTAATTATAACCTGCCTGGTCCCTTGCCCGAAAACCAATTGATCAGCTATACCAAAAATATTTTTGTGCCGGTAAATGCTGATTATTCGCAACCCTACTGGCTTGAAAAAGGATTAAATGATGCGCATTTTGTGGTGGATGATCAGAAGCTTATAGGAAGACCTGAAAATGAGCCGGCTTACAGTATTGCTTTATCTGTAGAAATTGACAACCAGTTTTTTGTTTTTTCAAAACCGGTACAATATAAATACACAGATCCTGTTAACGGCGAGCTATACCAGCCTGTTTATGTTGTTCCCGCCTTATCATTAATGGAAGCGCCCCGGTTTGTTTTTACGAAACTTAATAATAATCCTGTTTCTCCCATAAGGCTGAGTGTTACATCATTTACTAATATACAAAAAGCGGACGCCAGGTATTATCAATATGAATATAGCGGGGAGAAAAGAGTGCAGCACCAGGTATACATGGATTCATCATTGTCTATTCAAAAAAACAATACCAATAATTATACACTTAATACGGCAGATATACTAAAAAAAACAAAAGAGAGAGAACTGCTTTTTTATACTGACCTGAAAGCGCCATATAAATATCCTTATCAGAGCTATACATTAAGAAAGATTGAATACCCGCATATACCTTCTATTACTTACTTCTATCTTAATAAGGTGAAAGTAATTGATGAAGAAATAATAACTGCCGGAAAAAAAATAGGGTACATTACCGGCGCCGGTGATAAAATTCCGGAAGCATTACAGGATATGGGATACGAGGTAAGTTTTTTAGGTGAGAAAGAAATAGTAACGGCAGACCTGAAACAGTATGATGCTATCATTGCAGGCGTAAGAGCTTATAATGTGCATGACTGGCTTAACAATGTTTATGATAAGCTGATGAAATATGTAGAAGATGGCGGAAACCTGGTTGTACAATATAATACCAGTAATTATATTGGACCGGTTAAAGCTCAGATGGGTCCATATCCTTTTGCAATATCACGTGGAAGGGTAACCGATGAAAAAGCCACTGTACATTTTATTGATCCCGGTAATACATTGCTCAATTGGCCAAACAAAATAACACAGAAAGATTTTGCCGGATGGATACAGGAAAGAGGGATTTATTTTGCAGATGATCTTTCCAAAGAATACAAGACCATTTTCAGTATGAAAGATCCAGGCGAAGAAGAACAGGCAGGAAGCCTTATTGCCGCTGATTATGGCAAGGGCCGGTTTATATATACCGGATTGGTTTTTTTCAGGCAATTACCCTCAGGAGTTGGCGGTGCATACAGACTTTTTGCAAACATTATAGCAAACCCAAATCTTAAGAACGCAAATGGCACAGCAAAAAAAAGATGATATAAATAAAAGCTCAGGCGTGGGTATTATAATAGGCGTAGCCCTTGGGGTATTGGTAACCCTGGTGTTTAAAAAAATTGGTATAGGTATTTTAATGGGAATAATAGTTGCGTTTTTACTGCGCAAATCATTTAAATAAAACTAACGATATGCAGCCAGATGAGCGTCCTCCTTTGTTTAAAAACTGGAGTGGTTGGTATGCCGCTGTTATAATAGCACTTGTATTGCAGATCATTTTCTTCATCTACTTTACTAAATATTTCGCATGAGCTATTTCGACTGGACGGTACTGATCATAACCCTTGCCGGAATTATTTTTTACGGATTATATAAAAGCCGTACAACAAAAAACCTTGATGGCTATTTCCTGAGCAACCGGGAAATGCCCTGGTATATTGTTTTGTTTAGTATAATGGGAACACAGGCAAGCGCTATAACTTTTCTTTCAGCACCGGGCCAGGCATATACTGATGGAATGCGCTTTGTGCAATATTACTTTGGTTTGCCCCTGGCGATGATCGTGCTTTGCATAACTTTTGTTCCCATTTTTCACAAAACCCGTTTATATACCGCTTATGAATTTCTTGAAAAGCGGTTTGATGTAAAAACAAGAACGCTCACCTCTTTTTTATTTTTGCTTCAACGTGGTTTATCAACAGGTATAAGTATATACGCTCCGTCAATTATTTTATCTTCCCTGCTTGGCTGGAATATTTACTGGACGAATATTTTTATGGGCGGCTTATTGATTATTTATACCGCAATGGGCGGCGCCAGGTCAGTTGCATATACGCAACAGTTACAGATCATCATCATATTCATAAGCCTTTTTATTGCCGGTTATCTTGTAGTAAAATATATGCCTGAGGGTATAAGCTTTCTGGACGCATTAAAAGTTAGCGGCGCAGAAGGAAGAACAAATGTTATTACAACCGGTTTTGAAAAGGGCAACGGATTTGACTGGCGCGACAGGTACAATTTACTAAGCGGTATTATTGGCGGATTTTTTCTCGCATTGTCTTATTTTGGAACAGATCAAAGCCAGGTAGGAAGATATCTAACCGCTAAATCAATAAAAGAAAGCAGGCTTGGTTTATTGATGAATGGTTTGGTAAAAGTGCCGATGCAGTTTTTTATATTGTTATTGGGCGTTTTAATTTTTGCTTTTTACCAGTTCAACAATGCTCCGTTATTTTTTAATGAAGCACAGGTATCTAAAATAGATAAAACAATATATAAAGACAGTTTACAGCACATACGACAGCAATATGATTTACTTGAAGCGAAAAAAACACAGCTTGCCCGTACAATGGTTGCAGAAAATGAGGACGATTCCGAAATAAAAGCAGCGTTGATGATGGTGAACAGGCAAAGAGATAGTTTACGCAAAGCCGTAACAACTATTATCAGTAAGCCCGAAGTAGGCGGCGACTCTAATGATACCAACTATATCTTCCTTAGGTTTGTTTTAGACTATTTACCCAAAGGGTTAATAGGATTATTGATCGCGGTAATATTTATTTCTTCATGGGGAAGTATTGCGGCCGCGCTGAATTCTTTGTCATCAAGCACTATAGTTGACATTCATAAAAAATTCATCAATAAAGATATGGATGAAGCAAAAGACTATAGTGTGTCGAGGAAATATACCATAGCATGGGGCATATTCTGCATAATAGTGGCGCAGTTTGCTTATAATATTGGTAACAGCCTGATTGAAGCGGTTAATATTTTAGGTTCGCTTTTTTATGGTGTTATACTTGGTGTGTTTCTCGTAGCGTTTTATGGAAAGAAAATAAAAAGCAATGCTGTTTTCTGGGGTGCTATTGCCGGCGAAATATTGGTTGTAACATTATTTATCTTAAATGAAAATAAGGTAATTGATCTGGGTTTTTTGTGGTTGAACGCAATAGGCGCATTAGCGGTTGTATTTTTTGGATGGATACTTCAGGTTAGTTTTTTTTCAAAAGATAATTCGCGTTTTAGTATATAATACCACATATTTTTTTGGTCGAAAAATAACCTTCACTGGCCGATTACATGTTTCTTATGTCAGTTTCATGAGTAATTTCACTTACGGTTTAAGAAATGGAATTCACTAAAATCTGTAATCATGAAAATGTATCTATTATTAAGAAACAATGTTGAGTCGGGACCCTACTCTGTTGATTGTTTAAAGCAAATGCGCCTTGAAAAATTTGATTTGATCTGGATAAAAGACGAAAGCATTACCTGGAAGTATCCATCAGAATTACAGGAGTTAAGGCAATATGCTCCCAAAGCTGAGCTTACATATGCATCACTTGTGAACAGTGCTAAGGAAAAACAAATCAGGTATTTCAGGGAGTATAATATTAACCTGGATTATAAAAAGATGAATATATCATATATCAACGAGCCTGATGCTTTCACTTCAGATATTCCTGAAGGTTACGAGTACCTTGTAGCCGCTGATAATGCAAACAGGTATGGAGGCAGCATGAGTGTGTCGGCAGGCTCAGATTTTAACACACCAAAAGAGGCCGGTAATGCGCCAGAGATTATAAATTATAATCTTATAGGAGAAAAGCAAAAGTTGGATACTGCTGAGATAATTGCTGATCATCAACAGTTTACAACCGTAATAAGTGTCAAAATCAAAAAGAAGGACCAGTCTCCGGGCTCAGGCTTTACAATCCGCAAATAAATGATAATGCGGATATTGCTGATTTATGGTTCTTATTCATTGCCTGTTGATCAGCTTAAATTATAAAATATACTAAAAAATGAGCTGATATTCTTAAATGCTCAATTTTATGTAATAACTTAGAGAACAGTTTATCGAAAATCATGGTAAACTGTTCTTTTTTTTGAAATACTCTGATAACTTTGTGCAACCCGCACACAACTTCTACTTAACCCGTAAATCCTTTCCTACGAATGTCTGTAATCCGGATTAATGCTTTGGATCATCCATTTCCTCTGAAATATGCCCATTAAGCTTTAGATCATAAACTACAACATTCATGAAAGCGTATTTGTTATTGCGGAACAACAAGCAAACAGGTCCCTATTCCCTTGAGGAATTGCAGCAAATGGGGCTGAAACCATTTGATCTTGTATGGATAGAAAGAAAAAGCAGCGCCTGGAGGTATCCTGCTGAAATTAAAGAGCTTGTTGCTTACACTTCTTCTGCGGAAAATTTTAATGATGCTATAATAGATAACCCTGCACAGAAAGTGGTTAATATTTCAAGTGCGCCTGCACTTGCGAAAACAGGGTCAGATAATGTTTATGATTATGATTCACTGGAGATTTCAGAGAAATATATACGGCATGTTGTAGCATTGAAGCCTTCAATTGATAATACGCGGATACGCACCATCAAATCAAATACCTCCAAAAATATTGTTCATGTGCAGGTAAGGGATGCTGCAAACGAAGAACCTGTTGCTACAAGCACTGCAGGGGATCTGCAGAATGTTGCCCCTGCAATCAATAAGAGTTATATTGTTTTGCCTGAGCACAGGAGCGCACAGGATGAAGGAAACCTGGGTTATTCTTCTGAAAACGGGGCAATCCATATATTGAAAGGTCAGCATATTACGGATAATAAGCTTGAATGGGCGGTATTGATAATAGGGGCTGTTTCCCTGCTCGCAATAGTGTATCTATTAGTTACCTCCCCCTACTGATAATAAGCACTCTTTTTTAGGAACGAACGGTCAAATTATTATGCATTTCATTGAGTATACTTTCTATCTTTGAAAGAACACTCAATGTTTTTTTATGTATTATCTTAAACATATCAGCGGTTGCATCATATTACTTGCATTTTTTTCTGTTAATATTTTTGCTCAGAAAAAAGCAGTTAAGCTATTTAACGGATACAACTTTGATGGATGGGAGGGTGATACTGCAAAAACCTGGCGTATACAGGACGGCAGTATTGTGGGAGGATATTTTGACAAGGTTGTTCCTGAAAATGATTTTTTAGTTACCACGAAAAAGTTCTCCAATTTTAATTTAAAGCTGAAATTTAAACTGATTGGCAAAGAAGGGTTTGTTAATACCGGCGTACAGTTTCATAGTGTAAGGTTAACCAATCCTCCAAACGAAATGAAAGGTTACCAGGCTGATTTAGGCGATGGCTACTGGGGAAGCTTATACGATGAATCAAGAAGGAACAAAACACTAACGCCTATGGATACCGTGCTTTTAAAAAGGATTTTAAAGCGCAACGACTGGAATGATTACGAGGTACGATCAGATAATGGCCATATTACTATTTTCCTGAACGGCCATAAAACAGCTGATTATACAGAGCCAGATAAAACCATACCTCAGTCGGGTTTGATAGGTTTGCAGATACACGGAGGAGGAAAAGTTGAAGTTTATTACAGGGATATTTTTATTGAAGAGTTATAATCCTCAAAAGTTTTATTCGGGCATTGTTATTAAAATGGTTCTCCATGTGTTTGCCTGATAAGCTTTTCCACCATATTAGGAAATGGGTTCAGCGCATTAATGAATGAATTGGTTATCCATCTCTTTCCAAACATGCCCTGGATTAAACGCCCTGTTGTAAGCCGGGTTTTGAAATGTTCATTCCATTTATCCTGGTAAGCTTTTTCCATTTCATCCCTGCTTATTTTTCCCTGCAAAAAAGGATGTATTTGTTCAAAAGCTATTTTGCTCCCATGCATAGCCATGCTCATGCCGTTGCCGCAAAGCGGGGCAATCATACCGGCTGCATCGCCGATCATGAGCATATGATGTTCAAGCTGTGTTTTTTGATCAAAACTGATCTGCGCTATGGTTTCAGGTAAATTGTATAAAAATTCTGCTTCTGAAAATATTTTATTGAGATGTGGATTTTTACGAAGTATCTTTTCTTCCAATTCCGGTATTGAATTATTACAGCGTTTCAGATTTTTAGCAGTTGTGAGATAGCAAAGGCAGTATTTATCATCTTCTATTTTAGAAATGCCGCAGTAGCCGTCATCGAAATTATGCAGTGCTATGCGGTTTGAAGGAAAGTTTGTTTTAATGTGATATTTAACGCCTATATAGTTATTGAGTTTGTTCGGCTTTTTCTGTACAAAGCTTCTTTTCATTTTTATATCAAGATTGCTTCGCTTGCCAAAGGTTCCGCAAACCTGTTTTGCCTTGTACATTTCATTGTCATACTGCACATGAAAACTGGAGTTATTGAACCAGATATTATCAATTTTTGTTTCTTCTATTATTTCCGTACCGATGCTTCTGCTCAGGTTTGCAAGATATGCATCAAGCTTATAGCGACTGATACCAAAGCCTCCGAGTGGCAACCTGTGTTCAATGGTTCTGCCGGAAGGTGAAGAAACAGTAAGCTGCATAATATGAGGCAGATCCCAATCACTTAAAGGCACGCCCAGTTCTTCCAGAAAGTTCCAGCACTCAAAACTGATGTATTCACCACATACTTTATGAAATGGATATTTGTTTTTTTCAAACACAATTACTTTATGACCCTGCCTGGAAAGCTGGATGGACAGGCATAGCCCGGCTAATCCACCACCAACTATGGCGACATCATATGTCTGTTGTGTTGTCATTTTACCGTTATGAGCCACCTGAAAGCCCATTTCCATTCAATTGAGTAATGTTGTATACCCGATTGTTGCATAATGCGCACCCAATCTTTTTTAGTAAACCCCCTGGCAACGGACAAAGGGGCGTCGTGCTTTACAAGATAACTCTTTGAAAATAATTTTGTTAAACCTTTTATGGAAAAAAAAGCTAAAAAATGACGGTGAAGATCATTGATAAAAAAACCTTTTGTGCTGTTATTTTGCATCCAGCGCATCATCAATATAAGCTCCTCATCAGTAAAATGATGACAAAACAGGGAAGAGAAAATAATATCCGGTTTAATGCTGCCGAGATCGGCTGTTTCATAACTGCTGTGTATCCATTGGTATGCAGGATCGTGTATTTTTTCTTTTGCAAAATCAATGCATTCTTTCTTTTTGTCGATGCCGGTTAAATGTAGCGTATATCCTTTTTTCTTCGCCCATCTATCCAGGGCAATAAGATTATCTCCACCACCGCAACCAATCTCACAGACATTATATATTTTACTTTTGCTTTCCTCTGAGCAAAGTATTTTTTGTAAGCCTGCTATTGTAATACTATGTCCGCCCAGCCAGGTATTGATGAAGTTCAGTTCCTGCATATTCTGCTTGATATCCTCAAACGGAATATCGTCATTATCCAGCAATTCTTTTTGGTATGAGCGATAGGGGAAGAACATGGAATTAATACAATAATATGGGATATTAATACTCAGCCAATCATTTTGCCAATAAATGTCTCCATCGTCAGACCCGGGCCAAATGCTGCGCCAAATATTCTTTTGTTTGTTTTGGAAAGATTGTTTTTCATCATTTCCTTTAATACAAATAGTATGGTTGGAGAAGACATGTTGCCGAAATTCTCCAGTACATTATAACTATTGCCTAAGCTGCTGTTATCAATCTGCAGGCTGTTGCTGACGGCTTCGAGTATGCGCTTTCCACCGGGATGGATGCACCAGCCGGCTATATCATTTTTATGCACAGCACAGCATTGAAGCGCTTTATGTACAAGCTGATCAAAATCTTCTTCAATTAGATCAGGAATATAGCCGCTTAACGTCATCTGGAAGCCTGAAGACGAAAGCTCCCATGCCATATCTCTTTTACCACGGGGAATAATCTCAGCATAAAAATTTTCAATTTCAAAGCCGGGTAGCGCATGGTCGTTATGTGTAACAAGCGCTGCGGCAGAGCCATCTGCAAATAACATGCTTGAAGTAATATTATCAACAGTCGCTTCTTTTTGAAAATGCAAAGTGCACAGCTCTGTGCAAACGATCAGCACCTTAGCGGCCGGGTCATTCTTACAAAAAGCATCCGCGATTTTTAATGCATGTATGGCGGCATAGCATCCCATAAAGTTTACAGATGTACGGAATGTGGTAGATGGTAAATCCAGTAAATCAACAATCTGCAGATCAAGCCCCGGTGCACTCATGCCCGTGCAGCTTACGGTTATCAGATGTGTAACCTGATCAGCAGATATTTTGCCTGCTATACAATTCCGTATTGCATCAACAGAAAGCGGCGCGGCATGCCTGTTATACAAAGCCATGCGTTGTTCCAGGGAAGGGAATGGTTCCAGGTTCTCACTCTGAGGATAAAATTTCCAGTCTTCCACAGGCTTGCTGTAGTCTGCTATTGCCGAATATCTTTTTTGTATGCCGCTTTGATGATACAGGAATTTCATTTTTCGCTGATCTACTGCATTAGCCGCATATACACGTTGCATAAACTGCAAAATATCTTCCTGCTGATGTTTGTAAGCGGGTACTGCAGTGCCTATATGAATGACTTTACTCAAAGTAATGGTTTAAAAAAATGATGATGAAAGCTATATTGGTACATATAGATGCGATGATATTCATGCGCATGGTATTTTTATAGTTAGCATTTGAATTATTGTGCCAAACTTTTATCGCCCACATAAAAAAATAAATGATTACCGGCGACATACAGATGCTGAAAATATAGAAAGCAGTGGTTTGTAAGCTGTAAAAGAAATAAAAGGACAATAGTAAAAACGCTGATGTGTATACAACGCCGCAATACAAAAAAGTACCTTTGTAACCGAGTGCATAGCTGAGGGTTTTTACATTATCTTTAATATCTGCCTCATGCTGGTAAATTTGTGTTAAGGGGTAAAATCCTCCGATCAGCAGGCTTGCAACAATCATCGGTATCGCAGGAACGAACAGGGTCTTGTCAGCGCTGCATCCATGATATACCAGCCAGAAGGTAACAGCTCCCTGAAATATGATGACGGTGATATATCCTGCAAAAGGATATTTTTTTAACCTTATGCTCCGGTAGCTATACGCTTTTGATGCGAGTATATAAGCGATTATTCCCAAAGCAAAATAAATGCTGATAAAGAAGGATGCGATAATGGCGACACTATCAAACACTATAGTTGTGTAGAACAATTGTCTGGTGGGCTGCAATGGTTTTTCAATTCCACCAATGCTTTCAGTATCCCTGTCCATATAACTGTTGTATCCATTGCTTGCAGGGTAAACCAGCAAATGCAGGATGATAAATATGGCGATGGTATGCATCACATTTATTTCAACCAACTGGCTCAGCGCAAACCAGTATACAGGCATAAGAAACAGGGAGAAGTGAAATCTCAGCAACTGTATTGTTGAAGGCTGAATGAATGTATTTGATGTAGCAGGCATATATGAATATAATAAGGTAGACGGCTGAAAATCAGGTATTGTAAGGTAAGATTTTAGGTGATATTCCGGATTTGTTTATTTTTTACCGCAAAGTTGCACAAAGATTTACGCAAGGTCCACAAAGGAAAATTGCGATCAGCGGGCCTGCGATATCCCTATGCAATACATACAGCGGTAAGCTGGCGCTGGTTTAGTAGCGTTAGGCAAGCAGCAGAGCCAGACCAGTGCCTTATCATTACTTTTTGCCGATAAGCGTTTAGTTAGTTCTGATAACATGAAAATCATGTTGTACTTCCGGACGATTATGGTATATTGCTACTGGTATGTGTCTTCACATACCAGCATAAAAGAGCGAGTATATCGGTATGTGAAGACACATACCGGTAGGTAATAATTTTTAAGATGTTCAATTAATCCATTTTTCTCTTTTAACATCCGCTCAAAGAGTGCGATTTTTTCTTCACGTATATATGACAATGAATACGATGTTCCCGGGTAAAACGCTGCTTAGCTGGCGGTATATTGCGCTTTCAGAATATTTACTGTTACCATTAATTGCCCTGTATGACGCTGCGTATGTTCTGCGGCATGAAAAAGCAATCCTGATACAGTAGAGGGAATTTGCTTCCGCCCAACGCCGCGGATTTCTGTTAATGTATTTTCATCCGTAACGGAGAGTTGGGCAATGGCTTTATCAACCTGTTTATTGAAATATTCAACAAGTTCTTTTGTACTGATGTCAGATGGTATTTCTTCCTGCTTTAAATACTGTAATTGTGGCTCAGCTAAGGTTTTTGCTTTTGCATAAGTAAACAGCCTGTCAAGCACGCCTGCCAGGTGCCGCAGGTGAAACCCGGGCGAAGCAACACCTGCTGGTTTTTCCCAAAGCATATTGTTAGGAAAATCATTCATGAAATGATTGATCTCTTCTCTTGCCTGTAATAATGCATGCGCTGCGGGTTGCAGCAAAGCTGGAATACCTGCTATTGGGCCGCGAAGCCAAACTTCCGGTAATGAATTGTTCATAAGTAAAATTACATTTATTCTGCGCAGAACGGAGATTCACCAACACTGATTACCACGAATAATCTAGGTGTAAGAGCCTGGTTATTTCACAGAGGTACACAAAGAAGACACAAAGTTCCACAAAGCGCTCTGTTTAACTTCGTTTTTCTGCAGAAGTAAACCGTAACCACATATACCCTATCACCATTGATAAAACCGATCCTGCCAACACACCTACTTTCGCCATATCCTGTATTGCAGGCTCATTAAATGCAAGCATTGCTATAAAAACAGACATGGTAAAGCCAATACCTGCCAATATACCTACGCCGGTAAGTTGCCGCCAGTTTACTCCTGCAGGAAGTTCCCCCCATTTTAACCGCACCAGCATTCTGCAGGCTAATACTATTCCCAGGGGCTTGCCGAGCATTAACCCTAAAATAATACCATAACTGAGCGTGCTGGTAAATGCATGCGTTATATTATCAGGAATGACTATTGCGGTATTTGCTATAGCGAATATGGGAAGTATAATGAAATTTACCGGCACATGCAGGGAATGCTGCATTTTCTCAAGTTGTGATAGCGGAATGGTAAACGCGAATATCACTCCGGCTATAGTTGCATGAACGCCTGAGTTGTACATGCAATACCAAAGTAAAATCCCCAATACATAATTCCACCAGCCAAAAGATATTTTCAGTTTGGGTAATGAAATTAAGACTATGGTAATAGCAATGCCTATAAGTAAATATATCCATTGTACGGCGCTGCCATAAAAAAAGGCAATAACAAGAATAGCGCCCAGGTCGTCAATAATAGCCAGCGCCATCAAAAATATTTTCAGTGCGGATGGCATTTTCTTACCCAGCATTGAAGCTACTCCCAACGAAAAGGCAATATCTGTTGCCATTGGTATGCCCCATCCATGCTCATAATTGGTTGCTTTGTTGAACAGCAGGTAAATTACTGCCGGTGCTATCATTCCGCCTACGGCGGCAAATATGGGCAGTAAAGATTTTTTTACAGATGACAGCTCTCCTGCCAGCAGTTCTCTTTTGATTTCCATACCAACCAAAAAGAAGAAAACCGCCATCAGCCCATCGTTTATCCAGTGCAGTAAAGCGTGGGGGAGGTGTAAGTATCCGGGTAAATGAAATGCCTGGTTCCAGAAGCCAAGATAGGCATCGCTGATATCAGTATTGGCTAATACCATTGAAACAGCACTGCCCGCAAATAATATTATGCCAACAGACCTGCTGTCATTAATAACCCGTTGCCAGGGATTGATCAATATCCTGGTTATAAGATTTTCTGCCATGCGATAAATGTACAGGTGACTCTACTGTTGTTGTTGCCCTGCCAGCCCTTCAACTATTGGTTCTTCCGGCCCGGCAGAGTGCTGCACACTCATTTTTACATTATTTAATTCTTCAAATATATGGCCATCTTCATAACCAACCGATACATAGAGCGATAATGTTTGCCTTGCAGGTCCTTTAAAAGCGCCTTTTACCGGGGTGCAGTCCTTAAAATGTCTTCCTGCAGCGAGCTTAACATGCGCGTTGGTTACCCATACATTATTGGTGGGGTCAATGCCTGCCCAGCCATAACCCGGAATCCATACTTCCACCCATGCATGTGTAGCACCTTCGCCACGCATCCCGTTTTTATTGGGGCAAATGTATCCGCTTACATAACGGGAAGGTATACCTGCAGTTCTGAGCAATTGGAGCAACACATGCGCAAAGTCCTGGCAAACACCGGCTTTGTGCGCTAATATTTCGTCTACAGTGGTTTCAATACTGGTAACATCCTTTATGTATTTAAAATGCTTAAACACATATTCAGCAAAATATTCTACCGTAGCGGCAACACTTTTACCTGAGCTTAATATGGGATCAACAATTTCTTTGATGGCTCCTGTTGCTTTTATGGTATCAGGTGTTGCCAGTTCTAAAAACAGCAACTGGTTTTCCATCTCTTTTTTAAGGTCGGCAAAGCTGCTGTGAAAGTTTATATGCAACTGGCTACCGAGCGTAGTGCGTATGATAAGCCTGCTTTCAATATTCAGAAAGCGATGTGGAACAAGCACATTAAAGGTGCCTGTTTTGTTCCCCCAATAATCCATATAGGTTTCAACTTTGGGAGAATCGGTAATGGTAATATCGTGTTGTAATGTTTCCTGTTCCCGGCAAATGAAAGGATATAATTTTATTTCATTCGTGCTTTCCCGAACGGGCCTGTCATATTCATACCTGGTGATATGATGAATTTTATATACGGGCATTTAACAATGTTAGTTATTGATAAGAAAAAAAGTTTTGTCCTAATTGATTACTGAACTGTAACATCTCGTTCTGTGCCTCATCAAGAAAGGATTTTAAATTACTGCTGTTTAACGAAGTTTGATCCATGTATTTAATCCTGCTGCTTAATTTCCGGAATAATCTGAGTAGCTCATTATTCGCGGGGGATTGATTTTCCTGCACAATATCATTCAGGTATTTTTCAATGCGGGTTAACGTATAGATAACGGAATGTGGAAAGTCTTCATTAAATGTAATCTGGTGCAGTACATTGCGGTTATAATTGTGTGTACGGTAAGTTTTCAGATGCAGTTCATAGCCGGATAAGGAAAATAATAATTCCTTCCAGTGTATCATTGCTTTGTCAGAACTGAGATCATAATTGATCATTTCATAATGCTTATCGCAAAACGTAAGTATTTCAAAGCACCTTTCTGTAAACTTACCCATGTTCATAAAGCTCCAGCCAAGTCCGCGTGGCATGGTCATATCCGCAATGCCTGTAAATAAAAGACTGTGTTGTGTCAGTTGCTGTAGTATCTGCAAAACATCGCGCTCATCAAAACGTTCGTTTATAGTTGATTTGTTGATATAGTGATACATGGCGTTTGTTTCTTCCCACACTTCCTTTGTAATATGATCCTGCGCGCCTCTTGCATTTTCGCGGGCACGGGTTAAAATAACTTTCAGCGAACTGTGGTTATTCTGATCGCTGATAAGCATACGCAATGCCGCATGTGAGTCATATTCAATTTCCTTAATAGTGCTTTGGTCTGCAGTAGTAAATATTTCAAGCACGGGGCGCCATGATTTGTCGCCCAATACCACATTATCGAGCGACATAAGATAGTGTGTTCTGGTTGCTCTTAATAAACCATCGGCCCTTTCCATATATCGGCTTAGCCAGAATAAAGAGTCAGCAATTCTACTTAACATGTTTTGAAATTTGAGATTTGAGATTTGAGATTCGAAATTACCTGTTTTCAGATTTCAGAATGGTTTTGCAAACACACCTCAAATCTCAAATTTCAAATCCCAAATCAATAATTATAAGTCTACTATCCAGGTATCCTTGCTTCCGCCTCCCTGCGAGGAATTTACCACAAGTGACCCTTCTTTAAGCGCAACCCTTGTTAATCCGCCAGGCACAATGGTTACGCCATCTGGTCCGCACAATGCATAAGGTCTGAAATCCACATGCCGTGGTTTAAACTTACCATCAATAAAGCAGGGAACCGTTGATAGTTTGATGATAGGCTGGGCTATAAAACTTCTCGGGTCTTTTTCAATTTCCACTTTTGCTTTTTCCCATTCTTCATCACTTACTGTGCTGCCCATAACCATTCCATAACCGCCGGACTGGTTGGTTCTTTTTACCACCATTTTCCTGATGTTTTTAAACACGTGTTCTCTTGCATCGGGCTCACTCATTTCGTAAGTCGGTACGTTTTCCAAAATAGGTTCTTCGTTAAGATAGTATTTTATCATTGCAGGCACATACGCATATACTGCTTTGTCGTCTGCAACGCCATTGCCTATGGCATTTACGATAGCCACATTCCCTTTTCTGTAAGCGCCCATTAACCCCGGCACACCCAATACGCTTGTTGGGTTAAATACCAGCGGATCAAGAAATTCATCATCCACCCTTCTGTATATTACATGCACCTGCTCCAGCCCTTTGGTGGTTTTCATATATACTTTATGATCGTCTACCACAAGATCGCGGCCTTCAACCAATGAGATGCCCATCTGCTTTGCAAGAAAAGTATGTTCATAATACGCAGAGTTATATATGCCCGGTGTTAATAGTACAACAGTGGGATTGGATATTTGGGTTGGTGCAAGCTTCAGTAAGTTCTGGTATAATATTAAGGGATAATTATGGATAACCCTTACGTTGTTTGCGGCGAATATATCAGGGAAAATTCTTTTCGTTACTTCCCTGTTCTCCAGCATATAGCTTACGCCTGATGGTGTGCGCAGGTTATCTTCCAGTATGTAAAACCTGCCATCATCGCCTCGTATCAGATCAATGCCTGATATATGCACATAAATATCATGGGGGACTTTAATGCCATGCACTTCACGCAAAAAATGCGGGCAGGAAGCAATGAGCTCTACAGGAACTACTTTATCATTGAGTATCTGCTGTTGATTATAAATGTCTTTCAAAAACATATTCAGCGCTTTAAGGCGCTGCGTTATGCCTTTTTCAACTACGTCCCATTCCTTACCGGTTATAATACGCGGAATAATATCAAACGGAAATATTCTTTCAATACCCTTGTTATCGCTGTATACAGTAAATGTTATACCCTGGTTCATAAACAATTCACTCGCCAGCAGATCTTTTTGCTGAAGATCAGGAACGTTGAGGTTTTGAAATGAAGAAACCATTTTGGTGTAATGGCTGCGTACTTTTCCTTCTGTGCACATTTCATCCCAAATGTCTGGCGGGCAGGTGTACTCATTTAGCAAAGTTTCAATACTCATAATAAAGTGGTTTATAGTGCGGCAATACATCAGCGCATGTGCTGTATAATGTTTGCTTGCTATTAACGGAATATACCGATAAAATCAACGGTAAAAAAATTTTGACAGGGTTATCTGTATGCATCCTAATACATTTTTTTATTCCAGTGCTGCCTGAGATCAAGCGTTTTTGGAAATTCTTTATTGATCTCTACCTCCGGCAAATGCCCTACAGCGGATACTGTATTTTTTTCTGTGATATAATGCCGCGAAGGAGAAATGTCTGCACGGGTTTGTATTACACCCTGTGTATGCCCGTGATCCCAGAAGCGGCTTACCCTTCTTGATTCTGCTTCGTAATTGTTTACAGGGAATGTATCATAGCTTCTTCCTCCGGGATGAGATACATGATAGGTGCATCCGCCAATAGAACGTTTACTCCAGGTGTCAACAATATCAAACACCAGGGGTGAATCAACACCAATGGTTGGGTGCAGTGCGGATGGCGGTTGCCATGCACGGTAACGTATACCTGCAATATATTCTCCTTTTACATCGGTTGCTGAAAGCGGCACACGGCACCCATTGCACAGCAGTATATACCTGTCGCTGTGCAGGTTTGTTAATTTAATCTGTACTTTTTCCATGGATGAATCCACAAATCTTGCAGTGCCGCCCGAAGACATCTCTTCGCCTAGTACATGCCATGGCTCTATGCCCATTCTTATTTCGAGCGTTATATCTTTTACCGTTATCGTTCCGTAATGCGGAAACCGGAATTCAAAATATGGATCAAACCAACTCATATGGAAAGGATAGCCGGCCTCATTCAGAAATTCCACTACATCCTGCATGTCTTTATGTACATAATAGGGCAGCATAAATTTATCGTGCAGCTCTGTTCCCCATCTTACCAGGTCATGTTTGTAAGGCTTTTTCCAGAATGTGGCGATCAATGCTCTGATCAACAGCATTTGTACCAGGCTCATTTGCTTATGCGGCGGCATATCAAATGCGCGGAATTCTAATATGCCTAATCTCCCCGATGATGAATCAGGAGAGTATAGTTTATCAATACAAAATTCTGCCCTGTGCGTATTGCCGGTTATATCGGTAAGTAAATGCCGGAATAACCTGTCTACCAGCCAAAAAGGTACGCTGCTGTTTTCAGGAATTTGTTTGAAAGCAATTTCCATCTCATACAACTTTTCTTCCCTGCCTTCATCAATACGTGGCGCCTGGCTGGTTGGGCCAATAAACGCGCCTGAAAACAGGTAGGAGAGGGCAGGATGATGCTGCCAGTAGGTGATGAGGCTGCGCAGCAGATCTGGCCTCCTCAACAGCGGGCTATCTGAAGGCGTAGCGCCGCCAATGGTAATATGGTTACCGCCGCCTGTGCCGGTATGTCTTCCGTCAAGCATAAACTTTTCTGTGCCGAGGCGGGATAGATATGCCTGGTGGTAAAGCGTGTTGGTATTGTATAATAGATCTTCCCAGCTTTTTGAAGGATGAATGTTTACTTCAATTACACCAGGGTCTGGTGATACCACCAGGCGCTCAATGCGATAATCTCTCGGTGGTTCATACCCTTCAATGCGAACAGGCATCTGCAACTTTTCAGCGGTTCTTTCAATAGAAGCTACAAGATCGAAGTAGTGCTCTAAATAACTTACCGGCGGAAGGAAAATATATATAATGCCATCACGTGCTTCAATACAGATAGCAGTTTTAATAACATCAGTTTCAAAAACCGGCGGTATGGTTGATTCCTCGTCTTCATCTGTCTTTTTCTTCCTGCCTTTTTCTTTCTCTTTTTTATCAGATATTTTTTGAGCCTGCACAGGTTGTTTTACAGCCGGGTGTTCTGCCACTAACCCATACCGTGAGGTAATGATCTCCTGGTAAGAGGGCAGTGGTTCAAGTTCTTCAAACAAACTTCTTTCTACCTGTTTCGGTTCTTTGTTTTTTGCAACAACAGGTAAACTGTTAAGCGGTAGTCTTAAGCCGATAGGTGAATTACCAGGCATAAGAAAAAGGTATTCCCTGTTGAGCCGCCATTTGCAGCTACGCCATTTATTATTCCAGTGATTCCATTCAACAGGGAGTATAAATCCGGCGGGAGAATCGAGCCCGCGATCGAGCAGTTGTCCCAGGGTACGGCGTTCTATAGAATCTTTTAAATTATATTTAAGCGGATCAATATTTACAGGTGTTTTGCCTTCCGTCCACAAGAAATAAAAAACATCCTCATACGCAGGGGTAATATTTTCAGTGCTTACTGCCAGGCATTTTGCCAGTTCTTCCATGAACAATTGCGCGTCTTTGTACGTATATTTCTGCGGACTGTTTTCCAGCGCCATGAGTTCCTTGTTTTTCCAGACAGGAAAACCATCCTTACGCCAGTATAAGCCATATTGCCAGCGGGGTAGCGGTTCGCCGGGATACCATTTTCCCTGTCCGTAATGCAACATCCCGTTCGGACCGAAAGCTTCCCGCAAACGGAAAATGAGATCATGAGATAAAATACGTTTGTGCAAACCGTCAGCAGCGGTATTCCATTGCGCTGATTCCATATCATCGATGGAAACAAAGGTTGGTTCGCCACCCATTGTCATGCGCACATCCATTGCTTTCAGGTCTTCATCTACTTTGTGTCCTGTAGCATCTATTGCTTCCCATTGCTCATCAGTATATGGTTTGGTAACGCGGGGGTCTTCATGTATCCGTGTAACTGTGTTTAAAAAATTAAATTCAGTTTCACCCGGGTCCTTAGCGCCAACAACAGGTGCTGCGCTTGCATAATCCGGCGTACATGCAAGGGGAATATGCCCTTCGCCTGCAAATAAACCGGAGGTAGGGTCAAGCCCTATCCATCCTGCACCCGGAATATATACTTCTGTCCATGCATGCAGATCGGTAAAGTCGGCTTCAGGACCTGAAGGTCCGTCAAGCGATTTAATATCAGCCGTTAGCTGAACCAGGTAGCCTGATACAAATCTTGCAGCCAGCCCAAGATGACGAAGTATCTGTACCAGTAACCATGCGGAATCCCGGCAGGACCCCAGGGCTTTACGCAATGTCTCATCAGGTTTTTGCACACCCGGTTCCATGCGTATAGTGTATGCAATATCTTTATTAACAGCCTGGTTTATCTTCACCAAAAAATCAACTATCGGTGTTTCTTTTGAAATATCAATATGCTGCAGCCATTGTTTTAAAAGTGCGCCGCTTTCCTTTATTTCAAGATAGGGCGCCAGTTCTTTTTTCAGCGTACCCTGGTATTCAAACGGAAAATGCTCAGCATATTCTTCTACAAAAAAATCAAAAGGGTTAATAACCGTCATTCTGGCGATTACTTCCACTTCAATGCTCAGTTCCCTGGTTTTTTCAGGAAAAACCACTCTTGCCTGGTAATTGCCAAAAGGATCCTGCTGCCAGTTAATGAAATGTTCCGCGGGTTTTATTTTAAAAGAATATGCTTCAATGGGTGTGCGTGAATGTACCGCAGGGCGTAACCGAAAAATATGCGGTGACAGCGATACGGGCCTGTCGTAAGAATAAGTTGTTTTGTGGTTTATTGCTACTCGTATTGCCATATTGTGTTATTGATATAGTATATAACTATAACTTTTGCTATCTAAAGGCTGAAACTTATACACGCAGGAAATGCTTACGAGCTACGGTACTTGAATCATCTTTGATATGCAATAGGGCAGTAGCAAACTGTGAGAATGAAATTAACGTGTTTTTCTAAGGTAACAAAATTTGGAGCAGGATTAATTGAAGCAGATTTATATAGAATTGAGGCTTTTCGTGTTTTTGATGCAGGTTATACATCTTTATATATTGCAGGGGATAAAAAATAAAAGTGCTGGGCAAAGATGCTCAGCACTTTTGTTTTTATTAAAGGCTTCTGTATACTGTTACTATTTAAGATAATTATAATACTCTTCATCTGTTGCACAATCCCACCAAACAGGCATGCCCCATATATTCGGCTCAGCAGCATGGCGATTTAAGGCAAGTGTATTTATGGAGTTGTATTGTATTTCATAAACCGGTGGCAAAGCCCAGCGGCGCATCCAGTAGTTTACATCTGTTGGAGCGCCTCCGGTCAGTTGGGTTGCACCTGTAAATAATGCCCCACGCTGATAACCGGGATAAACAACGCCATATCCACCTACATTTCCTGCGCTGAAGTTAAACCGGCGCATATCATTCCAGTTTTCAATGCTGCATCCCATAGCAATATATTTCTGCAGCATAATGTCAGACATGGTTAAAGCGCCGGAAGATTGGCAAACCGCATCGCTTGCCAGGTAAGCAGAGATGTCAGCATCATCCATAGGCGCCATATCAGGATTGGTATTGGTATAGCCGCCACCCTGCCATTCGGTTAATTTAGCCTGCATCATATCCAAATGTGCTCTTATGCCGTCTGTATACGCGGCATACGCATTGCCTGCATCTCCTTTTCTCATGTAAACTTCAGCTTTAATAAAGCACATTTCATGATAAGTCAAAACTTCCTGGTCAGAAACCGGACGAACCTGGAATGATCCTGTGGAGCCAACAACGCCGGCAGCATACGCTGCTGCTGAAGGATACCAGCTAACATCGTTAGAAGGCTGGTCGATGATCCCTGATGTAGCCAAAGCGCTGCTACGCATATTTACATAGGCTGTATCACCGGCAAGTACATAATTGGTTGTATTGATGTAGATAGAACCGGCAGGATAGGTTACGGTTACAACATTCCCGTTAACTGAGTGGGTACGTCCTGCCGCAACCTGCGCGGCAATAAACTCGTCACGATCCGTTGCATCGGCTATGGTATAGTCTTTTGATACATTTGTAGCAGCATAGGTAGCCGTAGCAATAGAAGCCGGGCCTCCTCCTTTTATCAACCTGGTTGCCGCCCCGTAAGAATCAACGCCTAAAGAACGGTTCCATGTATAAGAAGATACTTTGCCGCTGGCATCTAATTTAACGTTTGCCATGGAAGCAGGCACAATTTTAGTCATCCTGGGATCTGTTACTCCTGAACCACGCAGGTTTGTTAACAGGTTGTAATAATATTGGGAAATACGCTGGGTACTACCATAAGCCGCATAATTAAAGTTGCCATTGGTTACAACCGGATCGCCCAATAAAAAGTCGGTTACCGTGCTGTTGTTAAAGCATGGCACTAATGTGTTATCAACATTTGACTGCGGACCTTTTGATAAAAAGTAAAGAACAGAATCCGCATTATACAGGTCTGATTTTTTTGACAGCTTCAGCATGTAGCGGGCTTTCAATCCGTAACATAATTTTATCCATTTGCTTACATCGCCGTTATTTACATAATCGCCGAGAGAAAGAGAGGGCGTGCCAGCTTCCTGTGTCATCTCAAAAAGGCTGATAGCCTCGTTAAGCTTATCCATACAACCGTTGAAGATGGTTTTGCCATCATCCGGTTTAGGGCTTGGGTTTCCTGTGGCGGCTTCCGTATAAGGCATTTCGCCATAAATATCCAGCATTTGCATAAAGCCGAGTGCATGAAAAACATTTGCCGCTGCCATATAATGATAAGCGCCCTGTTTCTGAGCAGTGTTGTACATATCAATCACATTAGACGATACTGCAACAAACCAGGTTTGGTAGGGTGTTGTTGAGTTTCCGTTGGCGGCAGCCCATGTTGTACTGAACGTATTGCCATTGGCATTGGTAGTATAAAAAACGCCTGCCTGTAAGGCGGTACGGTAATTGGCAACTCCGGAGGAGTACATATAAAAATGTTCAATCCAGGGCAGCCTGTTTTGGATCAGTACGCTTTGATTATTGGGGTTATCAGGGTCTGTATTAACATCCAGCCATTTTTTACACGAAGTGGATCCTGCCACAAGTGCACAACCCAATATTATATAGATCAACTTTTTCATAACTTGTTTTTTTCATTAATTAAAATGTAATGTTTACTCCGAATGTGAAGCTTGCTACCGCGGGCACGCCCAGGTAATCAATACCTGTAGAACCTGAACCACCTGTTCCTCCTGCCGCGCTTACCTCAGGATCCATTCCTTTGTAATTTGTCCATGTAAATAAGTTGGTGCCAACTGCTGTTGCAGTAAGTCCTTTGATAACTTTCTGACGCTTTGATATACCGGAGAAATCATATGTTAATGACAGTGAGCGCAGCTTTACCCAGTTTACCGAAGTAATAAAATTGTAGGAATTAGCCGCATAGTTTGACCAGTAGCGCTGGATCATGTTTGTACCTGCGTATGTTGTATTGCCAATAGTATAGGACTGGTTTGCTTCGTAAGTTTGTGTAAAATCTTCTCCTGTTACACTGTTCACGCCGGTTACAGTTACCGATTGCCTGTCATTCAGCAAAGTTCTTTTGCTTAGACCGTTTACAACCAGTGCATATTCTGTACCGTTAAATACATCTCCGCCTTTGCGAATATCAAGAAGGAATGACAAAGAAAGTTGTTTATACCGGAAGGTATTATTGATACCGCCAATGAAACTTGATTCACGGTTGCCAACAACGGGGTTGGTGGTATTCAATTTATATAACCCGGTGGTAGGATCAACCTGGTAGCGCCCATTTGGTATTTCAACTCCTTTTGAGTCTACTTCACGCAAATATGGTTGACCTGTCATCCCAAGAAAATAACCACCGTTAGGAACAGACGCCGCTTTTACTGTTCCAAACTGGGCATCTGTAGGGTAAAAATAGGCTACCCCCGGAAGGAAGTCACCCAATCTGCCTTTGTTATAGGAGAAATTAAACGTAATATCCCATCCGAAATTCTTTTGCACTACAGGCTTACCTGTAAGCATTATTTCCATGCCCTTATTAATAACAGAGCCGGTATTAAGAGAGCTGAAAATAAAACCTCCGGATTGTGCTAAACGGGGTTGAGCGATCTGGTTTTTTGTCTGGCTATGATAGTAGGTGTAATCCAAACCGATACGTCCCTTCAGGAATTTAAACTCTCCTCCAATTTCCCAGGAGCTTTGAATTTCAGGTTTTAAAATAGGGTTACCTGCTGCCCACTGGTTCCCTACCAGCACAAAAGAGCCGATAGTGTATGGAGCCCATACATAGGTATTGGTGGCATATGCATTTGCATCTTTACCAACCTGTGCCCAGCTTGCCCTGAGTTTGCCAAAAGAAAGTATATCATTTTTGGGCAATAGCTCTGTAAACACAAGAGAGCCGCTCAACGAGGGATAAAAATAAGACCTGTTCTCTAAAGGTAATGTGGAAGACCAGTCATTACGCCCTGTTGCAGTAAGGAATACAATATTCTTATAAGATATTCCCGCTTCTCCATAGGCGCCTACCAGCCGTTTGCGTCCTGTTGCATCATTAAAAAACTTGTTGTCTGTAGAGATATTGTTAAAGCTGATGGTACCGGCTGTTACAAAGTTATATCCCCAATGAACCTGGCTGCTTGTTTTGGTATTTTCTGAAGTAGTACCCAGCATCAGGTGCGTATCAAAATCACCGAATGTTTTATGAAAATTACTCATTACCGTTGTTGTAATGAATGTATAATCATATTTAGGTTTGCTCAAACGGCCGTTCTGATACAAAGGCGCCACAGCAGAACCTGGTGCGATATAAGTATAATCATCAGTTGTATACTGGTCGTATCCCAAACGCGCTATCACATCCCACCAGTTTGTGATTTTGTAATTGCCGCTCACACCTCCTGTAATACGTTTGGTTTGAGATGTAAGCTTATCCTGGTTAATGATCCAGTAAGGGTTATCAATATCGTTTTCCAACGGAAGGGTTCCGGCAAATGGACGATATTGCGTTCCATCCTCGTTAATATACTCTTTTATGTCGAATGTTTGCGGCCAGTTATACAATGCCTGCATACTTCCTACTCCGCTGCCATATAACCCTGCGGTAGTCAGCGTTCTGTTGGTTTTGGCAACAGAATAGGCAACATTTGCGTTCAGGGTCAAACGACCGTATTTCTGTTCACCGTTAAAACGGAAAGTAGTTTTATCGTATTTGGTGTTGGGCACTATACCTGCCTGGTTAAAATTAGAACCAGACAAATAAAAAGAGCTGTTTTTTGTGCCACCGGAAACGTTAACATTATTATCGTAAATCAGCCCTTTCCGAAAGAAGTTGCCGATATTGTCATATATTTTCTCTGATGCTGTAATCTTTTCTCCCCACGAACTATAAATATTGTCTTTGGTAAAAACGCCATTAACAGAATATGTTCCGGTGCCAAACTCGGTTTGAACCTCGGGCAATTTGTTAGCCCAGGAAGTGCTTATCCTGCTGGTAACATCAACCTTTACTGTTCCTTCCGCCCCCTTCTTTGTGGTAATAACAACAACACCATCCGCCGCGCGGGAGCCATATAATGCAGCAGCAGCAGCTCCTTTCAATACAGACAGGCTTTCAATATCTTCCGGGTTGATATCCATTATACGGTTTGAAAAAGTTGTATTGCTGCGGCTCATTCCATCGGTGCCGGTGTTGCCGGTAACCGTGGTGGAGTTATCATATATAACACCATCAATAACAAATAAGGGCTGGTTTTGCCTGCTTTCTGATGTGGAGTTACCACCACGGATGGTAATTGACGCTCCTGCTCCGGCAGAACCACTGAACTGTGTAATGTTTACACCGGGAACTTTACCCGCCAGGGAATTAACAACATTCGTATTCTTGTTTTTCATTAACTCCTCTGCATTTATTTCGGAAACAGAATAGCCCAAAGCTTTTCGTTCCTTTTTAATGCCCAGCGCTGTTACCACCACTTCTCCCAGTTCGCTGCTTTTAACCCTGAGTGTCACATCGGCCACCGCACTTTGACCAACTACAACATACTCGGGAGTATAACCTACATAAGAGAAACTCAGCACATCGCCCGGCTTTGCAGAAATACTGTACTTGCCATCGGCATCTGTTTTGGTTGCCGTGGTAGTACCCTGAATAGATACACTAACTCCTGGTAGCGGCATACTGTTTTCACTAAGTACAGTGCCGGTAACAGTTTTGACTTGGGCATTTATTAATGCCGGCACAAGAGCTAACAGCAGTAATAAAATACCTGGATAAAAACACTTTCTCATAAGCGTTGTTTTATTGTTTATTAAATTAATTGAATGCCCATTTTTTTATAAGCGCTCAGGCGTTCATCATCAGGGTTTAGCTCTGTGATCAGATAGTCTATGTTTTGCAGAGGGCAAATGTGAATAGGTTGGTATGTATCTATTTTTTCAGAGATGGCAAGTGCAACTACGTTTTGTGAGGAATCTATCATCACCTTTTTCAATTGTGCCACATCCCAGTCACAATCGGTAACGCCATGCTTTATATCTATAGCATTAATACCAAGAATGCATAGATCTACTTTTAATGACCTGATTTTTGCAATGGCATCGGCGCCAATAGTGATCCTGGAGTTTTTTGAAATTTTATCACCAATTACAATAACATCAATATTCGGGTGATTGCTGTATTCAAGGATAGCAGGAATACTCCCGGAAATAAATGTGGCTTTTAATTCCCGCGGCAGGCTGCGTGCCAGTTCATTGATGGTAGTGCCTCCGCTGGTAAGCACAACCATGTTCTCTTTTATTAAACTGATGGTTTTGCGGGCTATAACCTGCTTTTCATCCTTACCATATACGTTGTTGTTGTGAAGATTAAAGTCTGAAAAAGACAGGGATAAAGCTCCTCCATGCACTTTAATGATTTTGCCGGAATCTGCAAGTTCCTGCAGGTCCCTGCGAATGGTATCTTCCGACACATTTATAGCTTCACAAAGCCCTGAAGACAACACTTTATTGTGCAAATTAAGCTGATGCAGAATATATGCCTGGCGTTCTTTCTTAAGCATTTAAAGTTTTTGGTGCCAGAAAGTTACGAAATTCCTGCAAAAACCTGCTGAAAAAAGAAAAATTTCCTGCAAAAAAGCTTATTAATATTATATTTAATTTGTATGAATGCGGAAGCTTTGTACTGTACAACTATCCCCATTATAGGGCTGAATTAAACCCTGTTGCAAAAAGAGATTAAGTAAGGAAGATATAAACAGGCTGTGTTTTTTAGGATCCTGTTTCTGCTTCTTTTTCCATCATTAAATAGGCTTTAATAAATCCATCCAGTTCTCCGTCCATAACGGGTTGCACATTGCCCACTTCATAATCAGTGCGGTGATCTTTTATCATTTTATAGGGATGGAATACATAAGAACGTATCTGGCTGCCCCATTCAATTTTTTTCTTGCTGGCATTGTTGGCATTTTTCAATGCTTCTCTCTTGCGCAGTTCTTCTTCATACAGGCGGCTCTTCAGCATTTTCAGCGCTTTTTCCCTGTTTTCACCCTGTGTACGCGATTGCTGGCATTCTACAATTATACCTGATGGAATATGTTTTAAGCGGACGGCAGTTTCTACTTTGTTTACGTTCTGGCCTCCTTTACCGCCACTCCTGTAAAACTCCCATTCCAGGTCGGCAGGGCTTACTTCTATCTCAATAGAATCATCCACCAGCGGGTATACGTATATAGAGGCGAATGAAGTATGTCTTCTCGCATTACTGTCAAAAGGAGATATGCGTACCAGGCGATGCACGCCGCTTTCCGCTTTTAAAAAACCATAGGCAAATGGTCCTTCAAACTGAAGTGTTGCGGATTTTATTCCTGCTCCATCACCTTCCTGCCAATCCAGTTCTGTTACGCTCCAGCCCTGCTTATCGCCATACATGCGATACATGCGGGCAAGCATTTCAGCCCAGTCCTGGCTTTCGGTACCACCTGCCCCGCTATTGATCTGCAATACTGCAGGCAATTCATCTTCAGGTTGATTAAGTGTGCTTTTAAATTCTGCTTCTTCAATTTTAGCTAAAGCATTTTCGTAAGCGATTTTTACTTCTTCTTCAGCACCTTCGCCTTCTTTCCAGAACTCAAATAATACGGCAAAATCTTCTATGGATGTTTGCACTTCTTCATAGAGATTTACCCAATATTCATTGAGCTTAATATCTTTCAGTATTTGTGTTGCTCTCTTGTTATCATCCCAAAAACCGGGAGAAAGTGTAAGCTGTTTATCGTTGGCTACTTTATCACGTCTGTTAGCCACGTCAAAGAAACCTCCCCAACACGCCAAGGGCAAGTCTCATATCTTTAAGTTGTTCCTGTGTCATAGGGTGCAAAAGTAGGGGAAATATCCGGAGGAATAAGTGTTGTTCAAAATTTATGCAGTGAATATGCTTCACACAATTATGAATAGCACACGGAATACACGGATGGTGATGAATAACGCGGGTACACTTCGTGAATATCTGTTACATCCGTTTCATCCGCGATCCATTCTTCGCACAATGATGAATAATATACGGAATACACGGAAAGTATAAAATAGCACGGATATACTTCGGGAATATCTGTTACAAAAGTTTTATTCGTGCCAGGCATTACTTACAACAATCCTTCTTTATAAATAATCCTTTAATAAAGTTCAGGATAGATATTACAATTGTTTTACCGCTCATTGCTTTTTTTTGACAGTGCATTTAAAAAATAATACTCATACCGCAGCATCCACGATGATGTATTAAACCTGCTCATACTACCCGTAAGCTGGGTACGGTAGGCAATATCTACTCTTGATATAGAGTTGAATATAAATTGGATTCCCGGCGCTATGTCAATAAAGTTTCCTTTTTTATCTAATGATGAACCTGCCAGGAATTCTGTATACAAATTTAAGTTAGTTTGTTTGTAGTTTTTGTATGTTCTCGGCAGCAACAGGTAACCTGCAGATAAGCTATAGCCCATCATATGATTACTGATACCAGGTGCTGTTGGTGAACTTATGTTCTTCCATCGGTTGTTATAAGTTACGGTACCTGAAATGGCTAACTTATGCAATAATTGTGTAGCAGTTATTCCTGTGTTGAAACCGCTGTTGTTGCCGTCAGTTTCAATTTCATCACTATATATTTTATAGGTTTCTTCATGCACCTGGTTATTTATATAATGCAGTTTTGTGTGAGTAATAAAAGCAGGGTTTTTTATGATGCTAACCTTCCCTGACGCAGCCATCCTGAAATGAGAATGAAGGTTGTCAACCGACATGAACCGGTATTTGCCATATACAGCACCGCCTTCAAACATAAATTTTTGGGTAAACATATTTGAGGCATACAGGTTACCGTGTATCATGAAATTTTTACTGATACCAAACATGAGCTCAGGTTCAATCCTGTAACTGTACGATTTATCAAATGGCATCGGCATCAGTTTGTTGGTAAGCCGTATACCAAAACTTTTTGCAGGCATATTGCTTGCGGGCTCGGTCATTATATAAAGTTCCTGTGCCGATGTATACTGTATGCACAGGCAAAGAAAGATGATAAAGCTAAATTGTTTATGCATTGCTGATGATTAAAATGTCGAATGGGCAATAGGCAATGGGCAATTGTTAAGAACTGACTCGCTATTCACCATTCACTATTGCCTATTGCCCATTGCCTGTCCTAAATAGTTACATGATACACTCTCTGAGCGGCAGAATTATCTTTTTTTACGTTGCAGCAATCGGCCATATAGCCAGTTTTAAAGCACTCCATTGGGGTGGCGTTACTGAATTTTTTATAGGCTTTGGCAGTTAAAAAATCTTTGTCAACAACCAGTATTTTTTTCTCGCCTGAAATGACCTGCTCTTTAACATTCACAAAATGGATATTTATGCCATCAAGGTTAATGTGCGCGTCATTTTTTATTTGCTGCTGGTTGAAATTGGCATACACCCAAAGATTCGCTACTGAAAAACCTGCATCAGCTACTTTCTTTTTCAATAAATCAAAATCTGGTTTTGTGCCTGGTTTAAAAACAATAGAAAACATATTGTTGTTGATGTCTGTTTCAACAGATTCAACAAAAATGAGTGTTTTTAAAACGGTATTGATAGACTTGCTGCACATGGAGCAGGTTAATCCGCTTGCCTGTAGATCAGCTTTAACTACCTGGCTGCTGGCAGCAAATGAAAATGAAAGGAATGCTATGATCAGAATTAAATTTTTCATACAATGTTTTTTAGAAAATGATAATTACAGGTTATATAAATTATGACCCTGTGTTGCTTTATGATAAATGCACCTTAGTGTCATGTTAACTAAAGCATGTCGGTACGTTGTCGATAAATGTGAGACGTAATATTTGTTTGCGTGCCTCACATTTCACGTTTGACATAGCATTAGCGTACATTCAGCATAATATCAAATTCTGAAAACAGCGTATAAAATGGAGCGTGATGGGGGATTCACTCCCGGCGGATGTGAATTATTATAAGGTTTAAAGGCAGTGTAAAAATGCTGCTGCAATAAAGTTGCTTCAGTATAATCATGCTCCTGTAAAAGCGGCTTTAATGCAGGGAGCTTAAAGTGAATAGCTGCAACTGAATTTTGAACATTTTCAAGTTTTACAACCTGTATATTGTCGTGGCAGCAACCGGAATTATCCATTCCGCAATTATCGCAGTGGTTTGAAGCAGTAGCGGCATGATATTTAACACCAGCCGGCTTACCCATGCAATAATGCGTATTAATTACTAAACCGCAGGAAACTGCGAAATAAATAAAGGTGATTAATATGGTCGTAAATTGTTTCAAACCTGTTACAAAGGTATTACTCAATGCTTACAAGTACAAACATTCAAGTATTTAATTAACAAAGTTCCAGAAAATACCCAGTTTAAATAATAAACCCTGGTATGGATATAACGGCGCGGCCATATTATTATTGGTGAAAGTGAAGCCGTCAAAGTTTACCGTGTTCAAATTTTCGAGCCGTACAAAACCGCTGAAGCTCCTGATGCGAAAATGAACAAATGCCGCGATATCAGGCAGATTGGAAATTTTAATGCTGTCCTGCGGAAAGAACTGTCCCAGCAGCGGCGAATAATTGTCCGGCGTATAGGCGGTATAGTATCTTGTATCTAACCCGGTGGCAAGCACCAGGTTCCTGAAAAATCTTCCCTGGAACACAAAACGGTTACGCGTATACGCTAATGGTATATTTACAGGCGTGTTCCCTGCAGTTTTCTGTATAACGATATCGGTATACCAATGCCAGTGCCTGCCTATCGGGAAATCTTTGCTTGCTTTTATTTGCAACACATTGAATAAATCTGCTTGTTCAGCTTCGTAAAAATTTTTGAGATAAGTATAATTGCCCATCAGGTAGTAATGCCCGCTTACATCCATTTTAAGAGAAGGCAGTTGCAGGGAAGCAAATAGGTGCGTAATATTTTCTTTGTTGGTGCCGTTTACCGGCGCTTTGACCGGAAAGGAAGTATAATTTCTTAAAAGGTAAGAAGGCGTTTTGTTCACATTCTGAAAACCAACCTGCAGCGAACCTATTTTTTTACTTAATAAACGTTCAAGACTTATAAATGCGCTGTAATCTCCGGCATTAAACCCGGTTACGTATAAATGACCATACGCTTCTATATCCCATTTTTGATTTTTTGTGCGATTCCGGTATTCACCATGGAGAAAAATATTGTAAGGCCGGTCCCGCACGGTATCCTGCCATTGCAGCGCTAAGTTTTGAACACTTACGCCAACTTTTAAAAATTGTTGCTGGTTTTTTATATCCGGGAACTGGTAGATAGAAAGGTCGTTAATGATCTCCCGCCATCGGTTGCTGTACGAAACAGTATCCCGTATATCGTGAATAGTAATATTATAATTCTGCGCGTAAAAAGAGGTGTCAGGGTATACGTTTTGAAATAAATATTTGTAAGTGTTATACTGAATGGTGTGCTCAAACCTGAAACGCGGGTAAAACAATTTTATAACAGTTGAGTCTGTTACCAAAGAATCCTTTTTCCCAAAATCATATTGTTGCCTGATAAGCAATTTAAGCTGGTTATACCTGTTGCCGGTTTTAAGCGCAGCATTAAATATATCTGTAGAATAAAGAGAGCTGTCTGAAATATTGATGGGTATATTGAATCTGGTATTATATACGCCGGTTTTGCTGGTAAGAAAAGTATCACTTCGTATACCACCATTTTCTGCCGATTGCAGGCTGTTGCTCAGCCCGATAAAATATATACCGTATCGCTTATTGGGAGATTGATAATAGGTGTTGAATCTTAAGTTGGAATGATTGGTATTCTGGCTTTTAAAAAAACCCGGTGCATTGATAAGCCGGAACTGAAAGGCGAAGTTCCAGTTTGGCTTAACGTTTTGTGTGTGCAGCACCTGTATAAACTGTTCTGAGCCGCTGCCTATCTGGTAATCGAGCTCAGTAAAGGGCCGGGTTGTATTAAAAAACCTGGTTTGCTCTATCGTTAAGGCATAAGGATCTAAGGCATGAAAACCAGCATCCCAGCCTGGCTTCATGTTAGGATTAAACAGCAATGAAGTAACCGCAGTGCCATTATTGCCGAGCCAGATATACTCAGGCTTCAGCGGAACCTTAAGAGAATAATCAATGAGCGATGAATCAAACGTGTAAGAGCGTACAGAATCAATATACTTAAAACGGATACTTACGGAATCTAAAAAAGGATCACGGTGCTCAAATTTTATGGAATCACCGCCGCCTCTGCCGCCGCCTCCGATATTTCTTAAATTATTCAGCCTGCCCGGCAACTGTCCGAATACGTCAGCAGCAGCGAATATGAAGAAACCTGTAATTATATATGATAGTACTTTTTTCAAAAGCAGCCTGTAGTTTTTGAGTAACGGGCGAAAATACCTGAAATGATAGTTTGATGTATAAAAAATATCATAATTCAGATAGCTTTAACTAATGCTTTGAATATAGCGGAAAATTTAGGTTCTGCTTCAGCCGCGGCATGTAAAACTTCTTCATGTGTTATGGTATTCTCTTCCTCCCTGATGCCGATATCTGTGATAATGCTCATGCCAAACACTTTTATGCCTGCATGCACTGCTACCATAACTTCCTGCACAGTGCTCATACCTACCGCATCGCCACCCAGTAAATTGATCATTTTATATTCTGCACGGGTTTCAAAAGTTGGGCCGGTTACGCCAAAATACACGCCTTCCTTTACCGGGATATTTAATTGCTTCGCAATTTCCTTTCCTTTTTGTATTAAATCCTTTGAATAGGGCTCACTCATATCAGGAAAACGTGGTCCAAAAGCTTCTTCATTTTTACCAATCAACGGGTTAACTGTTGCAAAGCTGATGTGATCAGTAATGATCATAAGATCGCCTACTTTAAAGCCTGTGTTTACACCACCTGCTGCATTGCTGATCAGCAAAGTGTGTACGCCAAGCAGCTTCATTATACGGATAGGAAAAGCCACTTCAGCAGCAGCATATCCTTCATAGAAATGAAATCTCCCTGCCATTGCCACTATTTTTTTGCCGGCAATCTCACCAAAAATTAATTTACCTGAATGTCCCTTAACTGTTGAAACAGGGAAATGCGGAATATCATTATAGCTGATCTCTTTTTCAACATTAATTTCATTAACAAAATTGCCCAGCCCGCTGCCTAAAATAACCCCAACCTGCACAGTAGGTGTGTGTGCTCTTTTTATAAAAGCAACCGCCTGTTCCAGGTTCTCCGGTATCTGCATGTATTAAAATTTATGGCGGCAAAGATAAGGATTGCTTGTTTGTGGAGGAGAGGCTTGTATATGAAGGGCGCATTTAAAATTGTCGTACCGCTTTTCCCTTTCCGCGCAGCGGGGGGAAAAAGAAAGACTTCCTGCCGGCAGCTACCCTGTATACATATCTTTATTTATTCCGGATGCGCAGAATACAAGGTGTTTACATAGCTGCAGCGCAGCGATAATACCTGCCTGCCGGTAAGCAAGTTTGTAGCATTATAGTAGATATTTCATTTTCAGGTGCAGCGCACCGAAATATTGAAACATAAATGCGCTGGGTTAATATTACGCCGCTCTGCGGTTTGCTTCCTATTATTTTTCCTGTTGCTATAAATATTAAGGTAAGCTGCACTCGCGCTGCCCAGCTATTCTCCTTACTAAAATATCTCCTTGCGTATACTGCGTAGCTGCCGGCAGGCAGGGGTGAGGCAACTAAATATGCAGCGAAAATTATATATACACTCTGCTGCACGTTCTGGTTACCAGGCTAAGTTCGTTTTATATGTACAATCCTCCGCATATTTCAAATCATACAATATTCCTTTACGGGAATCAAACCCTGTCTGTCCGACAGGCAGGCTTATGACCTTAGTAACGACACGTGAAACTTAGCTCAACCTTATTATATTATTGCATCTCGTTTCAATAACTTTCAGATTTAACTTTAACCGGCTGTGGTTATAAGCTAATAAGGTTGTACAATTATTAGCAATGTGTTACTAAGGTTTTGAGAAAATGCTATTACAGGCTGTCTTCTCTGATATCGGGATATTTGGTTAGGTGCATTGGTGTATATCCCTTGTTTTGCAGGCGCGCCTGCGGGGCTAATTTTAAATACACCCTTTATAAAAGCAAAAACCCGGATTGCTCCGGGCTTTTTGTTGTTTTATGGATTTGGGTTAGTATGTCATTAATCATTTTTGGGAATACCGGTTAAGGTATATACTTCTTTAATTGTTTTGCCACTGCTTTTGTCTGTTTTGTTAAAATCAATCTGGGCCGATTTACTGGTTGTGATTGTAACCCTCAGCACGGAATTGCCCTGTACAATATCTGTGTTTTCAACCAATTGGAAAATATAACCATTTGAAGATGTTTCAGGACTTACTAAAGGAAACTGATACGATTTGTTTGCAACAGGAGCGGTAGTATTTACTGTAATAATTGCTTTCTTGTCTTTATAAACAACATCAAAACTGCTGTTATCATCTGTTCCTGTTGTTTTAACTCCGTCAACGGTCTGTTCCCAGCTAAGTTTTCCTCGTGAATAATGATCAGCGACTCTGTTGATACCTTCTTTGGGAGCAGTACTTTCTTTTTTTGAGCAGGAAAAAAATATAATAGAGAGGATGAGAAAAGAAAGGTATCTCATGGATATTTTTTTCCTACAACGTAAGTTGTTGTGAAACTATTGTGTATTTATTAAAGAAATGATAATAATTATTGCTTAAGCCAGTTATCATATATCAGTTAATAGCTCAAAAATCCGTTTTTTATAATAATCTTTTTACATTCAGCATTAAATATTCAACTCCTAAGCCATAATATATGATTGCTAAAAAATTAAAGCTATTTTTATTCGCGATTGTATTGCCCGCATTGCTGCTGGTAGCTTTGAGTTACCTGCAAAAAGGTAATGATGCTAAAGCCGGTAAAGAAGCAGCCGGGTATAATAACAAAGCGGATGAACATCAATGATCACCCGCTTTGTTTGTTTTATTGAGTAAATTATTTAACTGATTCTATCAGCTTTTTGTTAAGCGTTACATAATCATCATTTTTAGCTTTTGTAGCTAACTCAATAGATTTATTAGCCGTTGCAATAGCTTCTTTCTTTTTGCCGAGTTTAGCCTCGCATTTTGCTTTTTGATGAAGCACCCAAAAAGCTTCAGGATTTTGCTGGGCAGCTTTATCAAACCAGGTTAAGGCGGTATTCAGATCTTTCCCTTTTTCAAGGTAGTATACCGCGGCATTGTAATAAGGGAAATTCTCTTTTCCTTTCAGGCTTTCAATCTGTGCATTGATTTTTGCATCAACCTCGGTTGTTATGGGGATTACAGCAAGCTTTCTGTCCCAGCCTATCATCAAATTAAGGCTGTTGCCGGTAATATTATCAAATAGCATGGTGAAAGATTCAAGCGAAAAGTCAAGATCAATAGGGTTTACTTTAATACGGATCACATCCTGGTCTTGTTTGTAAGCAGCAGGGCTTGTAACATCTAATTGTTTGGTAATAATAACTGTCCATTGATACGCTTCAGGAATAGTTAATAAACCGTATTTGCCGGCAGGAACTTTTTGTCCGCCAAAAGTAACATCATCCCCAAAGGTGATGGTTGTTGCTCCATTAGCGCCTGTGCGCCATACTTTACCATAAGGCACAAGATCGCCCCATATTGTTCTGCCTTTTACCGCAGGACGTGAATAGGATAATTCAATGGAGGATAAACCGAACTCCTGCTTAACCGTTTGAAGAGGAGATGGGGCAGGTGTTTTTAATTGCGCCATGCCGGCACAAAAAATACCTGTAAAAGCGGCAAGTAAAAAGAATTTTTTCATGTTGTTTCTTTTGCTTTTATAAAATTGATAATAGATTAAATAAGGGCAAACTCTTCAGAATTTTTATTATGCGGCGAAGATAACAGATAGGATAATAACAGGCTAAAATTATTCTTTTCAGAATTGTAATGTAACAGTAATTTTTTTAGGTGTGGTTCCCCTGGTCAGTTTCCACTTTGGTCCTTCCCTGATCAGCCTTATCGCTTCTTTCTCACATAAAGGGCATGTTGAGCTTCCAATATTGAAATCTGACACGTTGCCCCATTTGTTTACGGTAAAAGACAGTTCTACAGAACCCATCAGTTTATTATAACCCTGCTGCGGAAGGCGTTCGTTATTTAAGAGATAAAGATCATAATTGCTCCACCCGTCGGCAGGCTCGGCATCAGGTTCATCCTCATCAGCTTTTTCAGCACTTCCGGTTATTTTCTTTTTGGATTCTTTACCATAGCCAACAACAACTACTTCAGATAAATCCTGTTGGAGAGTTTTTAAGCTGATGGTATTAGACGTTTTCCCGGAATGCAATGTAAAGTCTTCGGCTTTAAAACCAACAGATTTAACCTGCACCACCATTTGCGTGTCGCCACTCATAAGTGTGAAATTTCCGCGGGCATCGGTATATGCATAAGTGCCTGTGCCTGGAATAGTAATGTTCGCAAATGGCAAAGGTTTATGCTGATCATCGGTTATCTTTCCTTTAAATATATATGCGGGAAGAGATGGCGCGGCATTCCTGTTTCCCGGGGCACGCTCAGCATTGCTTACGGCAGATCTGTTTTTAAAATTATCTGCTGCCTGTATTTCTGCTTTTTTTGCAACAGCTTTATCCTCCTGCTGTGCAATGTCTTTTAATGGCACAGGCGCAGTTGCGATATCATTTTCATTTGCTTCCGCATCTGCCGCTGCTGCAACAGGCTTTTGTGCTTTCTTCGGCTTAGCCGGAGATGTTACGTGCCCTGCTGGCGGTGTGTTTTCGGTTACGGGTAACTGTGATATATCTTCTTCTTTGGGAGATGTTTTTGCAGCAGGCACAGAATCCTGTAATGCAGGAGCCGCGGCAGGAGATTTTTCTTCCTGTTCAGCGGTTGGTAATTGAGCTTCTTTTTTTTGTGCGATACTGTTTTCAGCAGAGGGTTTAAGCCATATCCAGGTAGCTGTTGCCCCAAGCAGGATAAAGATCGCCGCGGCTGCTACCCAGCTTATTTTTTTATACAGCGGAATAATTTTTACGGGTTCATCTTTTTTTTCAAGCCTTTCTTTGAGCTCTTTTATATCGGCAGGTATGGAAGCAGGAGGAGTGCCGGTATATCCTTCCAGTGCATCAGCTAGAAAAGGATCTTCCAGCGATGCTTTTTCAAAAGCATGCATTTCGGCGGGCGTCATCTGCTTATGCAGGTAACGCTGAATATCTTCCGCGGTATAATGCTCCGTATGTTTGTGCTTTTCCTCCATTATTCATCCTCTTTATCCATGCATATTTTTAAATTTCGCCTGCCATTTTGTATATAGCTTCTTACTTTATTCCAGTCGTGGCCGGTTATTTCCACTATTTCTTCATAGCATTTTTGCTTCAGGTAAAACAGTTCAATCGTTTCTTTCTGCTGGGGCGAAAGTGTATCTAAACATTTTCCCAGTTTGCTGAACTGTTCTTCTTTCTCCAGCATGCCATTCAGATGCACCGTTTCCACAGATTGCATATAATCCGGGTTAAATTCGGTGGTTTTAAGGTTTTTAGGCGTTCGCAACTGCATAAGGCAGTAGTTTTTGGTTAAGGTATGCAGCCAGCTTTTAAAGTTGCTCACTTCATGTACCTGCAATTTTTGTACAAGTTCTTCAAAAATGCTCATAACCGCATCTTTGCTGCGTTCCTGTTCTTTAAAATACTTTAAACAAACACCATATACAAGATCCATATAGCGCTGGTACAGCGCGGAAAGTACCTGCATGTTGTTGGTTTGCTTATATTTTTCCAGCAGTTCAGTATCGGTGCTGTCCTTAAACGATATGTCTTTAATAAAGGTCAATGGCGCTTAAAAGCGAAAGTTAAGGATGTATATGTTAAAAGCCAAGTGGATGGTTGTGAGTGGCTAAAGGAGATTGTATCAGTTTGCAATAATGCATGCCGGTTCTGTCATCCCGAACGGGCAACACGGAGGCTGTAGTTAATCGCAATGACGCAGGTAAGAGATATGCCAGGCATTGTACTTATACTCAACATTTGCATTACTGCCCAACAGATTGCTTCACCCGCCGCAAGATACTTTAAATTCAATCTTCGTATGGGCGGGTTCGCAATGACGATGAGCGTGTTTGTTTTTTACTATCAGCACTGAATCAAAGTATATAACTACTCAACCTCTGCATCGTCATTGCGAGCCGCTTAATCAGGCTCGAAACATAAACCTGCTTCGCGGCGAAGCAATCTCATTGCAAAATCTTACCCCGTCACAAAAAGATAACATTAACTTAGCAAAACAACTTAATGCTAATACTATGAACAAAGGGGGATGCGTATATATCATTACCAACAAAAATTTTACAGTTTTATATACTGGTGTTACTTCGGATTTAATACTAAGGATTCAACAACACAAAGAAAAATTCTACCCGGATTCATTTACAGCTAAGTATAATTGTTTCATACTGGTTTATTATAAATTTTTTCCTTCTATTGAAGAAGCGATTTTTGAAGAGAAAAGAATTAAGGCAGGCAACAGGGCAAAAAAAATAAAATTAATAGAGGGAGTAAATCCCGATTGGAATGATTTATGGGAGGAAATAAAGCAATGGTAATGTAAAACATGAGATTGCTTTACCCGCCGCAAAATGCTTTTAACTCAATCCTCATGCGGGCGGGTTCGCAAATACGGCGAGATTGTTTTGATTTTACTGACAGTACTATAGCAAAGTTTGTAATTGATCAGCCTCTTGCCGTCATTGCGCGCCGCATGAGCAAACTTGTGCTATCAGCCTGATGCGCGGCAAAGCAATCTCTTTTTTGGGTAAAGAGATTGCTTCACCCGCCGCAAGATACTTTAATTCAATCCTCATGCTGGCGGGTTCGCAAAGACGACAAAGAGGTTTAAATTTTACTATCAGCATTAAGGCAAGAACGATAAAGGTTTTTGATTTTGCTATCAGTACTAAAGCAAGGTTTGTAATTGATCAACCTCTTGCCGTCATTGCGCGCCGCCTGAGGAAACTTGTGTTATCAACCTGATGCGCGGCAAAGCAATCTCTTTTTTGATGAGGGATTGCTTCACCCGCCGCGAAATGCTTTTAATTCAAATCTTTATGCGGGCAGGTTCGCAAGGCGAAGGGGTTTTGATTTTACAGTCAGCACTAAAGCACTCTATAATCTTTTCGATAAAAAAAGTTTCCGCCCTTTATGTATTCCCTTTTTTCGCTGCATCCATCTTCATACAAAATCATTAAAACTGTTTTTTATGAAGTACATATTTTTTTTCAGTGCAATAGTCATTGCCTCGCTAATGGCTTTTCTCCCCAGCAATCCGCTTACCCTAAAAGGTAGGGTAACTGATGCAAATGGAAATACACTTGCCTATGTTAGCATTGCCGAAAAGGGTACCGGTAATATTACCCAGACAGATAATAATGGCGCGTTTACCATAACAGTAAAAAAGGAAAACGCTGTATTGATATTTTCTTATGTTGGCTATGAAACGCAGGAAGTAAAGGTCGCCGGCAAATCGAATCTCAATATTATTATGGTGCCTGCAATTCAGAAGCTCGAAGAAGTTGTGGTGATAGGATACGGCACACAGAAAAAGAAAGACATTATAGGAGCTGCACAGGAGTATAAAGCCTCTGCCGTGTTGCAAGGAAAAGCAAGCGGTGTATACGTAAGACGTTCTCCCGATCCTGCCAGCCGCATGTACGACAAAGCGGAACATAATTTGTATGACCAGGAGGATGAAGGCTATAACACAGAAGATTATAACGGCATAACCGAAAACAGGTTTCTAACGGTAAAAGATAATCCCCTTTCTACTTTTTCAATTGATGTGGACGCAGCTTCTTACAGTAATATCCGCCGTTTTTTGAATAATGGACAACTACCACCTGCTGGAGCAGTGCGTATAGAGGAAATGATCAATTACTTTCATTACGATTATGCGCAACCGAAAGACGATAAGCCTTTTGCCATTCATACGGAAATAGCTGAATCGCCCTGGAACGCAGCGCACAGGCTTGTGCTGGTAAGCCTGCAGGGAAAGAAAATACCAACAGAAAATATTCCTGCATCCAATCTTACTTTTCTGATAGATGTTTCCGGCTCAATGCAGGATGAAAATAAATTGCCGCTTGTAAAACAATCAATGAAATTACTGGTTGACCAGATGCGTGAGCAGGATAAAGTGGCGATAGTAGTATATGCAGGTAATGCGGGACTGGTATTGCCTCCAACCAGCGGAGCTAACAAACAAATCATTAAAGACGCTATTGAAAAATTAGAAGCAGGCGGATCAACCGCAGGTGGTGAAGGTATAATGCTGGCATATAAAGTTGCCGGTGAAAATTTTATTAAAGGTGGTAATAACCGTGTTATTCTTTGCTCCGATGGCGATTTTAATGTTGGTATGAGCAGCGATGCTGAAATGGAAAAGCTGATTGAACAAAAGAAAAAAATGGGCATTTTTTTAACAGTGCTGGGATATGGAATGGGTAATTACAAAGACAATAAAATGCAGATACTTGCGGATAAGGGTAACGGTAATCACGCTTATATTGACAATATGAGCGAAGCAAAAAAAGTACTGGTAAGCGAATTTGGCGGTACGATGTTTACCATTGCCAAAGATGTGAAGCTGCAGGTGGAATTTAATCCCTCAAAAGTGCAGGCATACCGGCTGATAGGTTATGAAAACCGTATGCTTAATAAGGAAGATTTCAATAATGATAAAAAAGACGCCGGTGAAATGGGCAGCGGGCATATCGTAACTGCTTTGTATGAAGTAATACCCGTTGGCGTAAAAAGTGACTTTGTTGAAAAAGTTGATGCACTGAAGTATCAGAAAAATTCCGGTGATATAAATAATCACTCTCCTGAATTAATGACGGTGAAATTCCGTTATAAAAACCCGGATGCAGATGTAAGCAAATTGATTGAGCATGCAGTGTCAGACGAGCATATTGCATTACGCAATACTTCTGATAACTTCAGGTTTGCCGCTGCTGTAGCACAGTTCGGTATGTTGCTGCGCGATTCTGAGTTTAAACAAAATGCATCTTTCAATAATACTTTGTCATTAGCAAGCTCCGCATTGGGCAGTGATGAAGAAGGTTATCGCAAAGAATTTGTGCAACTGGTGCAGAAAGCCGGCGGACTTGCGAAGAAAATATCAAAAAACAAACGTGATGATATTGCAGGACGGGAATAATCTATAAATATGGAGGGTGCGGATAATATATTCCGCACCTTTTAATAGCATTAACTATTGTCAACCTCATCCTTTTTAAATATTGTTTCCAGCATATTATACAGTTCCGGATGTTTTCTTTGCATCAGGTCTGGCCGTTCAAAAAAATATTCTGACACAACTGCAAAAAATTCCGCCTGGTTGGTGGCGCCATAGGGGTTGATGTCAGATCTATCCTGCATAATATCCTTAATATTTTTCCGCATCATTTCAACCCAGGGTAAAATATACTGGTGCTGTAAAAATACCTCAGGTATACCGTCTGTATCGCCATCTGTTTTATCGATCAGGTGTACAAATTCATGGAGCGCAGTATTGTTTTTATCTGTTTTGTTGCTGAAACCTTCTCTTAATGCATGCTTTGAAAGTATCATCACGTGGTTCATAGCGCCGGAGCCGATCATGCCCATAACAGGACGGTCGTTGCCGGTTTGTTCGAACTGTTCGTTAAAAGTTTCAGGGTATAATAATATTTCGTGCAGGTTGATATATTCCCAATCCGGAAATGCGAATATGGGGATGATAGCGCTTGCGCCAATCAATACCCTGTCAATATCTTCTACTTCAGTACCAACCCCTGTTATTCTTACAGAAGATAAAAAATGCTGTACTCTTTCCTCGAATTGTAATTTATATGGTTCGCTTAATTTTTGATAGAACATAACATTTTGCAGAAGTAATATTTTGTAATCGCCTGGTAATTCTTCAATAAATTTTTTCTTCCTGCTTTTAGCAGAAAGGCGGAAAAGAAATGCAAACAATGCTGTTGCAAAAAGAAAGAATATGATTATGTTCTGCATATGGGAGCAAGGTAATAAAATAGTAAGAGAGGAAGAGCGTAAGAAATCACCAACTTAACTTTAATGCTGACAATAAAATGAAATCACTCTATCATTGAGAGCCGCATAGTCAAACTCGAAATGTCAACCTGTTGCGCGGCGAAGCATACCTTAATTCAATTCTCATGCGGGCGGGCTCGCAAAGACGACAAAGAGGTTTTAATTTTACTATCAGTACTATAGCAAAGTTTGTAATTGATCATCCTCTTAGCGTCATTGCGCGCCGCGTAAGCAAACTTGTGCTATCAGCCTGATGCGCGGCAAAGCAATCTCTTTTTTGATAAAGAGATTGCTTCACCCGCCGCAGCATACCTTAATTCAATCCTCATGCGGGCGGGTTCGCAAAGACGCAAGAGCGTGTTGATTTTACTATCAGCACTGAATCAAAGTATATAACTATTCAACCTCTGGATCATTGAGAGCCCGCCCATACGAAGATTGACTTAAAAGCAGCCCACAGCGGTGAAGCAATTTTCCTGGCTTTCAGCAATTGAGCATACTGTCTCTAACCCGAAACGGTTTTTATTTTCTTAATGTTTTAATCACGCTTATGCTGATATTATTTATTAACTTCCAGACCTGTAATAAACGATCGTTTTTATTTTTAAAAAATTCCATATGAGCAATCTTTCACGGAGAAACGTCATTAAGTCGTTAACGCTTGCAGGTGCGGGCGCTATTATATCACCAAAAATATTATGGTCGTTTCCTAAAAAGAAAGATAAGCTTGGTGTGGCATTGGTAGGGCTGGGATATTACAGCACAGATCTGCTTGCGCCGGCATTGCAGCAAACAAAGCATTGCTATCTGGCGGGCATAGTAACCGGTACGCCTTCCAAAACAGAAACCTGGAAGCAGAAATATAATATCCCTGATAAGAATATTTATAACTACCAGAATTTTCACGAGATAGCCAATAACGATGATATTGATGTTATATATGTGGTGTTGCCGCCCTCCATGCATGAAGAATATGTGGTGAAAGCCGCAAACGCAGGTAAGCATGTGTGGTGTGAAAAGCCGATGGCAATGACAGAAGCTGAATGTGTCCGGATGATTGAAGCCTGCAAAAAAAATAAACGAAAGCTGGCGATCGGGTATCGCTTACAGCATGAGCCTAATACAAAGGAGTATAGAAGAATAGTAAATAATAAGTTGCTTGGTAAAGTATTAAAATTAGAAGATGCTGCGGGATATGTTGATAACAGAACCAATCACTGGAAACAAACCAGGGAGTTGGGCGGTGGTGTTATGCTTGATATGGGCGTGTACGCAATACAGGGAGCGAGATTAGGAACAGGAATGGAACCATTGTCTGTTGTCTCCGCAAAAACTTCTACCACAAGACCGCATATTTATAAAGATGGTTTGGCAGAGACCGCTATTGCTACATTGGAGTTTCCTGGTGGAGTAATGGCAAACATCAAAACCAGTTTTGGTGAAAATGTAAACTTTATGAATATAACCTGTGAGAAAGGGATTATAGCAATGGCGCCATATTCAGCGTATGCCGGTGTAAAGGGGAAAAGCCCGCTAGGTGATATAAATACGCCTTATGAAACACCCTGGCAACAGGCAAACCAGATGGATGATGACGCGCAATCCATTATGAATAATAAGCCAATGCTTGTGCCGGGGGAAGAAGGTTTACGGGATATCAGGATTGTGGAAGCTATTCTGAAATCAGCGGATACAGGTCGGTCTGTTAAATTGTGACCTGCAATAATGTTGTGATTTCCCCTTTTTTATAATTACGGTTACTGCTGTTAATTTTTTTGCAGCGTATTATCTTATCTTGTGTTGTCGCTGTTACTGCATTGTTAAGCACATCAAACCGGATTTTATGAAAAGACCGCCAAAACTATTATTGCTTTGCCTGTTTTTTGTATCGCTCCAACATATTCTTTTTGCTCAAACCAATAAATTTTATGCTGATTACGATTCTCCGGGTATTTCAAAAAGAGGGGCAGAAATAACAAATGACATTAAGAAATACAGGATCGTAAAGCAGGATATCTCAGCTATACAATCTTTCCGTCAATCTTCAGTGGAACAAAAGATGTCCAAAAATGAACGGGTTGGTGTTATCTCAATACCATTGGAAAATAATACGGATGTAGAGTTCAATATATCACCTGTTAAAACTTTATCAGAAGAATCGAAATCGGTTTTCACCCAGATACAAACTTATACCGGCATTTCTGCAGACGGCAGAATGAAGCTCAGGCTTACACTCTCGCAACTTGGCATGATGGGTTCGGTGAGGAATAAGGATGAAGGCACTCTTCATTATTTTACTATTCTTGATAACCGGCAGCCGGATGTGTTGATAAGTTTTAATGCCGCTGATGTTGTTGCTCCGTTGCCCGTAACCTGTGGAACAAATGATATCAGTGCTTTGCAGGAAGATGTGGCAGGCTTGATTCCCTCAAAACGTACATCAGGAGATTGTATGTTGCGTACATATCGCTTTGCTGTTTCTGCAACGGGTGAGTATACACAGTGGGCAGGCAATCAAAGCAATGCGGTTGCTTTGATTACAACTACAGTAAATAATATTAATGAGATATATGAAAATGATTTTACTATTCATTTTTCACTGGTAGCACAGTTGTCTAATATATATACTGATACAGCCGCAGATCCTTTTCTTACAGGGAAGGTATTAAATAGTAGTACTATTGTTCAGAATAATGAGGCATTGAATAATAATACCGGTGCAGCTAATTATGATGTAGGAATAGTATTTGGTTATGGCTGGAGCGGTGGACTTGCCAGCTTAAATGCAACCTGCACAAATGGTAAGGGCCAGGCTGGCGGTGGGCTGAATTCGGGGTTTACTTTAGGTTCTTCCGGACCAATATTTGATAATGTTATTGCACACGAAGTAGGGCATGAATTTTCAGCCACCCATACCATGGCTGCCAGCAACGGGGGATGCGGTGCAAATCTACAAGCCACTACTGGTTGGGAGCCTGGCGGGGGGTCTACCATTATGGCTTATGCAGGCACCTGCAGCGGAAATGCATATCAATCCGGTTCAGATAATTATTTTCATGGAGGATCAATAGCGCAGGTACAAAATTTTGTAATAAACGGTAATGGAAAATTATGTGGAGCAAAAACTTCTTCGGGAAATAATGCTCCGGCTGTTACAGTTGCATCACTGTCTTACAATATTCCTCACAGTACACCTTTTGTATTAACTGCTGATGCAACTGATGCAGATGAAGATAATGTGCTTACGTATAACTGGGAACAGGTGGATGCTGTAGGAGGCACAGGTATATCCACACCGCCGCAATCCTCGTCAACCAGTGGACCGCAGTTCCGGTCTTTTATACCATCTGCTTCATCTGAAAGATATTTTCCCAGGAGAGAAGTGCTGCTTGACAGAGCCAATGGTACGTATGAAGTGCTGCCGGCAGTAGCGCGTACATTAAATTTTAAAGTAACGGTAAGAGATAATAATGAAGGGTCAGGCTGTCTGGCTTATGAAGATGTAACAGTGAATGTGCAAAATTGTGGTGCTTTTGAAATTACCAATCTCTTAACCCCTGATGCTTTTGTAGCTAATGGAACAAATACAATGGCACTAACCTGGAATACTGCTACAGCTTGTATAGCGATGCCTGCAATAGATATTTTATTTTCTACTGATGGTGGAATGACGTACCCATACACCATATTATCCAGTACGGCTAATGATGGAGCTGAAACTTTTATTGTGCCCAACCTGCCAACAGATAAAGGCCGGTTTATGATAAGGTCTGTGGGTAATATTTACTATAATATCAATGCCGCCGATATAACCATTGTATCAGGTTGTATTGCCAGCGGAACATCTATTACGCCTGCAACGGATTTTACTGCACCCGGCGCCGGCGACGCTTCGTTAAACCTTATTGAATCTCCGGTATATGGCTCCTCAATAAGTTTACCCATTACCGGCACTATCACAACAACTGATTTGCCGGGCAATCTTTCTTTTTATGATAATACTGTTTCTTCATGCAAAGGACCGAGCAATAGCAACTATTATGATATAATCAATTTCTACCCTTCTGTAAGCGGGAACTATACATTCCGTTTGGTCTCTCCAACATCAAACGGTATCATTACTCATATTTATGTTGACAATTATTTGCCAAACGAGGTTTGTGCCAATTTCATAGCATCTTCCGGAAAAAAACTTACAGCTGAAGGAAACACTGTAACATTGTCAAATGAAGTAACGGCTTCATTAACGGCAGGGTTAAAATATGTACTTGTGGTTTCTTCATTCAGTCATTCAACTCCTGCGCTACCTGCTGATTATTCCATTAACCTGGTTTCAACTCCTGCAGGTGGCGGGATATATTCCGGCAAAATAAATCCAGGACTTAATTACAGTTATGTTATAGTTGATAACAGCACCGGAAATATTGTTGATATAAAAGTTGTTGCAGACCTCACAGATCATACCAGGTATCTTTCAGATAAAGCATATACAATTTATGGTATTTCGTCTTCTGCAACGGCGGCATCGCTATCATCTCAATATGCCGGCAGTTCATTTAATGATCTAAGAACAGATGTAAATGAACAGGCAGGCGGTTTATGCGCACAGCTTTCTTCCAATAGCAGGAGAGTGGCGATAGGCAATGCTGTGTTACCGGCAGATATGCTGGGTTTCTATGGTAAATTAATCAACAACTACCAGGCTTCGCTTTCGTGGAATGTGTCTTTTGAATATAATGTAAAGGCGTATGTTTTGGAGCGCAGCATTGATGGAATATCATTTGTTGATGCGGGAAGTGTTGTGCCGTATAACCTGAACAGTGCTGTAGCACAAATATATTCTTATACAGATAAATCAATACCTGCCGGTGCTGTAAAAGTTTTTTACCGGTTAAAAATTCAGGATATAGATGGAACAACAACTTATTCGCAAGTAGTAATACTTCAGTTGAACAGAAAGCGGTCTGTGCGTATTTATCCAAATCCTGTTCAGCATGCTGCACTTACACTTTTTGTGGATGCTTTGTCAGCAGATAATGTAGTATTAGAAGTGGTAGATATGTCGGGCAGAATAGTAATCAATAAACCGGTGAAACTGAATAGAGGAAATAACCGGATCATGCTTCCTGTTCAGCATTTAACCAACGGAATGTACCTGCTGCATATAAAAGGCCACGCAGAAAAAACTGTTCTTAATTTTATAAAGAAATAAATTCAATGCTAAGCGGTGTTGTTATTATTGCCATTGAAATGCAAAGTACTCGCATTCGCTGTCACCCAGGTTTTTTAAAGCATGTGGAATGCCACTGTTCAGGAAAATGAGGTCACCAGGTGCTGCCTTATGAAAAGTATTTCCAATCTGCATTTCAATATTACCTTTTCTGATAAGGATAATTTCTTCCTGCCTGTGAGTGTGCGGTGCATGGCTTACCTGCCCTTGTTTTAGTGTTGTGGCATGCATGTCAAATTTTTCAAACAATACGGTAGGCTGAATAAAATGTTCCCTCCTGAATCCCCTGTCGGTTGTTAATACTTTCACTTCATTCCAGTCAACCATCAGTGAAGGGATAGCTTTTGTATTTGCCGTAATAGAGTCTGTACCTTTTTTTGTATACTTCAACAGGTAGTAGCTTGTTTTTTCTTTTCCGGCATTAACTGCTTCATGAATATCTCCCGGCATAGACAATGCCACACCGCCCGGCCCCAATATTTTTGTTTTACCGGCAATGGTTACTTTAAGGCTACCTTCTTTTACGATGATCAGTTCTTCGGTATTGGCATGTTTGTGTGGAGGGTGTGCAGATCTGCCCGGTTCCAGTATAGTGATATGGGCTTCCAAATTGGAAAGATAGGGAGTGTAACCATCCAGTATCTGTATTCTGTACCTGCTTGAATCGGTAATAACAGGCAGCTCATTTACATAATATACTTTTGAAGGAATACTATCTGCCTGAGCATACGAGATGATAGTTGCCGGCAGCAGCAAGAGTGTATATAAATATTTCATGATGGCAGGAAGATGTTTTATAAAACAATATACTAAAATACAGGCAAATCAATATAGCGGGATGGCTTAAGCATATGGTATCTGTAAAAAAAACAGATAGAAGTAAAACCAATAATGGCGAAGCATGTTAAAGCCGCCCTGCTTCTTTTGCTTTCAATCCTGGAAATAAGCAATGCTATATAGATGATTAATATACCTCCTGCGATAAACATCAGCGTAGACATAAAAGGATTGAGCCCCATTATTATACTCCCGTTCAGGAAATAAAACTCCAGTATCATAACAATGGTTATAAGTATAAAGGCAATGATGATCTTTGTCATAATTACTGATATTAATACAGATAGGATACCAACTATTCTTTAATTTTCAATATTATTCAGGCTAAATCATAACACAGTATATGGCTAATATATGGTTCAAAAAGGAGTTTTCATTGGAAAAATTGCAGCAAACCAGTAAAGGCACAATGGCTGAATACCTGGATATTCTTTTTTCAGAAATCGGGGATAACTACATTAAAGCTACAATGCCGGTTGATCATCGTACCAGGCAGCCCTACGGATTGTTACATGGCGGCGCTTCTGTTGTGCTGGCGGAAACACTGGGCAGCGTGGCCTCTTCTTTGGTAATTGACATGGAAAGATCATTGTGTGTAGGTTTGGAAATCAATGCAAACCATATCCGTGCTGTCAGAAAGGGACTGGTAACCGGAACGGCTACCCCAATACACCTCGGGGCTTCAACACATGTGTGGGAAATTAAAATTCATGATGAGCATGGAAGGCTTGCCTGTATCAGCAGGCTTACGGTTGCTATACTAAAGCGAAAAGACAACAATGACTGATATTACCCTATTATTTTTTTTATCCATTTTAATTTTCCCGATAGCGGGGGATATTTAATAGCAGGATCAAACCAGGTTGGCGTTTTCATAACCGGTTTGGCATGGGTAAAAGTCAGGAATCCGTATTTGCCGTGGTATGCGCCTGCTCCGCTTTGTGCTATTCCTCCAAAAGGTAAATAATGGTTAGTGAATTGCCATGCGGTATTATTAATGCAGCCGCTTCCAAAACTAATGGTATTTATCCAGAATTGCTCAGTTTGGCTGTCTCTCGTAAAAAGATAGAATGCCAACGGATTATCATTGCGTTTTACAATATTTACAGCTTCCCTGGTTGTTATATAAGAAATAACCGGTAACACAGGCCCGAAAATTTCTTCATGCAGAACAGGTGCATCTGCAGGTATGTCAACAAGAATGGTTGGTGCAATGAATAGTTCTTTGTGGTCAACTTCGCCACCTGTAAAAATTTCGCCATCACTTAAATAAGAACAAATTTTCTCAAAACGTTTTTGAGAAATAATCCTTCCGTAATCTGCACTTTGCTTTGGGTTATCTCCCCAAAATTTTTTTATATTATCGCTTAATGCCTGCAGTAGTTTAGTTTTCACATTCTCATGCACAAGCACATAATCCGGCGCAATGCAGGTTTGCCCTGCGTTAATGAATTTTCCTACTGCAATTCGTTTAGCCGCAATTGTTATATCCGCGTCTTCCTCTACTATAGCAGGGCTTTTCCCGCCCAGCTCTAATGTTACCGGGATAAGTTTTTCCGCTGCCATTTTATAAATGCTTTTGCCAACCCCTGTGCTTCCTGTATAAAAAACATGATCGAACCGGAACTCATTCATCATTTCCGGCACAACGGTTTCTCCTTCACCATTTATTACTTTTATATATTCTTCAGGAAAAAAATCAGTGATCATCTTTTCGATAAGTGTTGCTGTGGCCGGAGCCAGTTCGGATGGTTTTAAAACAACACAGTTACCACCTGCTATTGCACTGATAAGCGGTATCAATACCAGCTGGAGCGGGTAGTTCCATGCCCCGATGATTAAAGCCACACCCAAAGGGTCATGGTATATTTTACCGGAAGAAGGAAAATTTACAAGATTGGTGCGGGCTGTTTCGGGTTTCATCCACGTTTCAAGGTTTTTAAGCGCTGTGTTCAGTTCTGATAATACCAGCCCATTCTCAGTTACATAGCTTTCCTCTTTGCTTTTTCTTAAATCAGTATGCAGCGCATTAAAAATGGCTTCTTCGTTTTGTAAGACCATCTCCTTCAACTGCTTCAGTTGCTGCCGGCGAAAGGAATAATGCTTTGTTGCGCCGCTTTCAAAAAAATGGCGCATTCGTGTCAATTGGCTTATTACTACAGGTGTGTTTTGCATACAGCAGGTATTGAATTTTTAAAATGAACCCCCGTTTACAATTACTGCCCGGCGGTTTTCACTACATCTTTTATAGATGGAAAAGTATTTCTGAGTTTTTCGCCGATAGCGTCCTTGTTAACCCAGGTTATTTCGAAAATATCTTCTTCTGTTTGCGGTGTAGTCTTTTGATTAGAAGATGCATTCATCAGGTACCAGTAAGATTCTTTAAGAATATGTTTTCCAAAATCATTATAAGTATGATAGGTGGTTATGAGAAAGTGTTGAACAGTAATATTTTTTAAACCGGTTTCTTCTTCCACTTCCCTTATCGCGCAGGATTCAAGGTTTTCTCCTTCTTCCAGCTTGCCTTTGGGTAAATCCCATTTACCTCTTCTGAAGATCATTAATGTTTCTCCTTTTTCATTTTTTACCAAACCACCCGCAGCCTGTATGATGGTAAAATGCTTCCAGAACATTTTTTTTAGCTTTTCAATATCCTCACTGTAAAGAATACCGGAATGAAAATCAGGTTTGGCAATTTCATGCAATAGTGATTTTATTGCCGGTGTTGTAACCTCGTCAATAAATATGGCATCAGGATGATGGCGATGTGCTTCAATGGTGCTGTTTATTTCATCGCAAAGAAAAACAGGCTTATCATCAAAGTATATTTTCAATACCATAATTTCAATTGTATTATTTTCGCAGCATGACAAACGAAAAAGCCGTCGCCGAAAAGCTGCTACAAATTAATGCTATCCGGCTGAATCCCCAACAACCTTTTACATGGGCGTCCGGGTGGAAAAGCCCTATCTATTGTGATAACCGTAAAACATTATCATTTCCCTATATCAGGGATTTTGTAAAATCTGAACTATGCAATGTGATTTTTGAAAGTTTCCCGGATGCGGATCTGTTGGCCGGCGTTGCTACTGCCGGTATTGCATGGGGCGCCATGGCAGCGGACCAGTTAAAGCTTCCTTTTATTTATGTAAGACCTAAGCCCAAAGAACATGGTTTGGGTAACCAGATTGAAGGATATTATGAAGCAGGGCAAAAAGTTGTGGTGGTGGAAGACCTTATTTCAACCGGTAAAAGCAGCCTGCAGGTTTGTGATGTGCTGAAGCAGCAGGGATTGCAGGTGGAAGGAATGGTATCAATATTTACCTATGGTTTTGATGTGGCCACGGAGGCGTTCGCAAAAGCAGGGGTTACGCTTAAATCGCTTACCAACTACAACACGCTGATAGCGCTTGCACTGGAAAAAAATATTGTAACGGCAGATAATGAAAATACCTTGTTAAACTGGCGGGAAAACCCGGCGCAATGGACAGGCGCATAAATTGTTGTTTAAAAAATTATGTATCTTTCTGTATTATAACTAAACCAGTAAAACTATATCAATGAAAAGAATATTCGTTCTCCTCGCATTTATCTGCGGAATAACAATGAGTGTAAATGCGCAGCAACCTAAAAAACCGGTTACGGTAAAAATTTCAACGCCAACTGTACAATGTGAGCAGTGCAAAAAAAAGATTGAAAATTATATGAAGCAGGAGGAGGGGATATCTAAAATCAACGTTGACTTTAAAAGAAAAGTTACTACAATTACTTACCTGCCTGAAAGAACAAATATTGAAAATGTAAAAACCGGCATTGCCAATGCAGGATACGACGCTGATGATGTAAAGGCAAATGAAGATTCTTATAAAGCACTGCCCACCTGTTGTAAAAAACCGGAAGACCAGAAATAGAATACGGATTCTTTGAAAATACTGATAATGAGAAGAGGCTGTCTTTTAACGGGCAGCCTCGTGGGTTTATGGGCATGCAAACATTGCTGATTTTAAAAAAACTGTGCTCGAAGCTTGCGCTTCAAGACACAGTTAACCGTGAAACCCCTCAATCCATCGGTTTTTCACCGGAGTTACAGAACATGATTTTAAAAAGCGATGTTATTGTGCAAACAAGGTTTCACAGGGCACTGATCGCATTAATAAGTTCCAATGGATTGAGGATTATTTCAAATGCGGTGCAAAGATATAGGGGTAAACAGGCTTGCTGTTAGCCCACTGAGGCATAATATTGCTCCTAAAAGACACTGTTAAAGGGAAGTTGTATTTGAAACCGGAAGATTAATTGCTGTTAATTTTGCCAGGGGTAGTTTTAAATTTACTCTTAAAGGCTCTTGAAAATTTGCTGAGATTATTATAGCCCAGCAGGTATCCTACTTCTGATACATTCATTTTTCGTTTTTCAAGCAATTCTTTAGCCTTATACATCCGCACATTTTTGTAGTATTGATAATAAGACTGACCAAACATTTGCCTGAATAATTTTTTAAACTTGGTAGGAGACATGCCTGTTCTCTTCGCCATTTCTTCTATAGGAGGACACGCGAGCTTGTATCCTTCGGATAATTGCTTTCTTACTTCTTTGAGTTTCACAACGTCATCAGGGTGAATTTTGACAACATCGGAAGCATTTCTTTGTTCAATCCTGCTTAATATCTGGTAACAAAACTCAAGCGTTCTTGAATGTATGAGAAGATTATTAAGCCTGTCATCATTCATTTCTTCGTCAATATCTTTAAGCATCTGAAGCAGGGATGCATCAAGATATTCCACATGGTAAATGGGTTTGTCCTTATCAATAATTGATTGAAGCAGGTCGTGCTGCCTTTCAGGTTGCCTCGCTATAAAATTTTTAACCCTGTCGTGAGAAATAATAATGTATATGACATGATAATTTTTTCCCGGCTCAATAAAAAATGAAGAAGAAAGCAAAGGAGAGCTGAAGTATATTCCTTCCTCGCTGGTATAGCCTAATTCAAATTGTTGATCAGTAGTAGTAGTTTCTATAGATTGCTCACCCAGGTTCGATAAAAGTATATAATGACCTTTATCAAAATCAGGTACCGGGTCGCGTTCAAATATCACAGGTTGGTGAAAAAATGCTTTCATTTTCCGCACGCCAAGTCCCCAGTCAATATCTACTTTATAAATGGTGCCTTTACCAATTTCATTATCAAACGACAGGCTGTTTTTATTAACAGTGGCCTTTAATGAAGCAGTAACCTCCGGAAGCCATGTGCCCGGATTTGTATAATGAATGATCAAAGGCTCTTGCGTACCCATACGTTTGGAAAATGGTGTTACTGCAGGCTAAAGAAGATAATTGTTTGCATATTAAAAATACACAAAATAATCAGTAGGAGGTAAGTATGTTCACCCGGAGAAAGCGCAGAAGTGTTTGCCCTCTTCCTGCTCTCCATACCTCTTCTTCAGAAATCCATACAGCACCGGTGCGTGGTGGTGCGGTCTTCTGCTTATGAATACACATCACGCACATACACTGAAAGTTACTGCTGCAACAAAGGCAAAAGAAAAGCATGATGCATTGTTTTCATAATAAAACCTCTATAATTTTCCTTTTCCTTTCAGATTTGCGCCGTACATTTGCAAAAAATTTTTTAAGCCATGAAATTAATTAAATACGCAATGATTGCCGGTGTTGTAAGTCTTGCAGCATGCGGTGGTGGCGATGAGTCAAAGAAAGCTGACCAGCCTGCCGAAGAGCCAAAAACAGAAACGCCTGCAGAAACTACTGCTCCTGCTTCTGATGAGGCAGTTCTTGAAATTACAGGTAATGATTTAATGAAGTTTGACAAAGCAGAGCTTCGCGCCAAAGCAGGTCAGAAAGTTAAAATTACTTTACACCATGAAGGTAAACTTGCTAAAGAAGCAATGGGACATAACCTGGTGATCCTGAAATCAGGTACTGATATTGCTGCTTTTGCTGCAAAAGCTGTTGACGCAAAGGCAACAGAGTATATTCCTGCATCAGAATCTGCAAATATTATAGCTCATACCAAACTTATTGGTGGTGGCGAAAGCGATACTATCGAATTTACTGCTCCTGCAGCAGGCACTTATCCTTTTATCTGTAGTTTCCCCGGCCACTACGGATTTATGAAAGGTGAATTTATTGTAGAGTAATCACTATAATAACACTGCTATAACAAAGCCCACTGCTGAATACAGTGGGTTTTGTATTTGTATAAATCAACCAATTTGTACATTTGTACGATGTCAACCGTTAAAAATTACCTTTCCCTTATAAAGTTTTCCCATACCATATTTGCAATGCCCTTTGCGATGATCGGTTTTTGCCTGGGTGTTGAGGCTTTTCCCGGCGGACATCAATGGAACTTAGGCAGTATGATAGGTTGGGGGCATGATATTACGAATTTTATTGTTTGGGAAAGAGTGCTGAAATTATTCGTTCTTGTTATTCTCTGTATGGTTTTTGCCCGCTCGGCCGCAATGGCATTTAACCGCTATCTTGATAAAAGCTTTGACGCAAAAAACCCCAGGACGGCGATAAGAGAAATTCCGGTGGGAATAATCAAAGCCAACAGCGCGTTGTTGTTCACTATTGTTTGCAGTGTACTTTTTATTGTTACTACATTTTTTATCAATAAGCTTTGTTTTTTTTTATCACCTGTGGCATTATTGGTTGTGCTGGGGTATAGCTATACCAAAAGATTTACAGCTTTATGTCACCTGGTGTTAGGTTTGGGGTTAAGCCTTGCACCTATTGGCGCTTATCTTGCAGTTGCAAACAGGTTCGATTGGTTGCCTGTTCTGTTTTCCTTTGCGGTGTTATTTTGGGTAAGTGGGTTTGATATTATTTATGCCCTGCAGGATGAAGAGTTTGACAAATCGAACGATCTTCATTCCATACCAGCCGCCCTTGGTAAAACAAGAGCGTTACGGGTTTCAGAGCTACTGCATATATTATCCGCGCTGCTTGTTATAATTGCGGGAATATATGGCAGCTTCGGGTTGTTTTACTGGATAGGTGTAGCGATTTTTGCCGGTATGCTTATTTACCAGCATTCTATTGTAAAACCCAATGATCTGAGGCGTGTGAATATTGCATTCATGACGGCGAACGGTATTGCAAGTGTTGTGTTTGCTGTGTTTGTGATAGGAGATATGTTTTTGAAATAGCATTGCATATAATTCAACTGATATATTTCTAAACCCTGTTTATGGCTTATCAATCTTCGCTTAAAAGAGCGCTTATTACCGGAGGTATATATACGCTGCTCCTGTCAATGCTTTTCATTTTAATAGCATCAACCTATAGTACTGCGTCAGCAATTTTTCTTGCCCTTCCGTTTTTTGTAATACTGTATTTTATCTTTTTTACACTGGGCAGACCGCAGGTGTCTGGCTGGCTGCGGGAGCGGATGCAGGGAGATATCAGGTATATTATGTTATTCCCCCTTTTATTGATCGTGTTGTATTACGGGTATATCATACTTAATGGTGATAATCCATTTATGGGAACAGTTTTTCTTGTACCGTATCTTTTATTTTTTCCTGTGTTGGTTTTTGCTGTAAAAAACAGCAAGAGCCCGCAAATTAACTGGGTTGATTTCCTTACGTTTGTCCTTTTCTTTTTCCCGGTAACATTGGTAAAAATAAATATTGATGCAGATCTGCCTTACAAAAGCGGCACTTTTGATTCTGTGTACCGCATTGCCGTAATGCTCACCGCGATTTTTGCATTTGTTACCGTCAGGAATCTTGAAGATGCGGGATGCTATCCTGTTTTCCGGTGGAAATACCTTTTTACCACGCTATGGGTTTGGATTGCATTTTACCTCTTTGTTTTTGCCATTGGTTATGGTGTAGATTTTATCAGGTTATCTGCAGATCGTCAACTCAACTACCCTTACATAGAAAAAACAGGTATCCGGTTTATTGCCATTTTTTTGCATACTGCTTTATTTGAGGAGCTGGTTTTTCGTGGATTATTACAAAATATGTTGGGTAAGCGCATTGGGCAGGCGGCTTCCTGGAAAGCCGGGTGGCGCTGGGGTTTAATTATACTTATACCGGTTGCGTTGCTTGCCGGTTACACTTTAAAAGGAGGCATGCATTGGTTTCCTGCGCTTATAACAATACTGTTGTTTGGAGTTGCTTACGGGTTGGAAAAAAAGCCTGTTGGCAGAATGGGTGATTATACGGCGCTCGCAATCACAAGCGTGATTTTTGGGTTGGTGCATTATCATTCCGGGTCAATCATATTTACCGGATTGGCCTGCATAGGCGGCTGGGCTTACGGATACGTATACCTGAAAACGAAAAATGTTTTTTATTGTGCCTTACTGCATGCTTTGGTAAATACTTCACCACTTATTTTTGGGCTTGAGCTGGCTAAATAATCGGCTGGTATACACCTGCCGGCTTTAAAGTCGCTCAGCTTTGTATATTTGCGCATGGCTCGCATAATGGCTATTGATTACGGATTAAAGCGCACCGGCATCGCTGTTACAGATCCTTTGCAGATCATTGCAAGTGGGTTAACTACAGTTGAATCGCCGCAACTCATTAATTTCCTGGCTGGCTATTTTCAGAAAGAAGAAGTAGAAAAAATAATAATAGGTGAACCCAAAAACCTGGATGATTCCGATACGCATGCTACCCCGTTAGTGAGAAAAACAATTGAGCGTATTAAAAAGAATTTTCCCGCTATACCCGTTGAAACCGTTGATGAACGGTATACTTCAAGTATGGCTAAGCAGGCTATGATTGATATGGGAATGAAAAAAAAGCAACGGCGTGATAAAGGAACTGTTGATGAAATAGCAGCCACCATTATGCTGCAGGAGTATATGCAGAGGAGTGGTGGCCTGCTGTGAGTTAAGGGCTACGGGATTATTTGAATTACAAACTACAAACATTACTATTTTCATAACCTTCTCCCTGATAGGGAATAGCCTTCTCCTCATTATCTTTGTGCAATGTTAAAAGAGAAGATAAAAGCGCTGGCATCGCAATATGCACCTGAATTGATAGCTATACGTCATCATATTCATGCGAATCCCGAATTGAGCTATAAGGAGTTTGAAACATCAAAATTTGTACAGGATAAATTATCTGCTTTACATATTCCTTTTGAGATAAAAGCAACAACAGGCGTTGTTGGGTTGCTGAAAGGAAAAAATCCTGGTAAAAGGATTATTGCATTACGTGCTGATATGGATGCGTTACCCATAACTGAAGAAAATGATGTGCCTTATAAATCCAGGAACCCCGGCGTAATGCACGCCTGCGGGCATGATGTGCATACTACCTGTTTGTTGGGAGCTGCAAAGATTTTGAATGAAACAAAAAATGATTGGGAAGGAACTATTAAGTTTATTTTTCAACCAGGGGAAGAAAAAAACCCGGGAGGGGCGAGCTTGATGATTAAAGAAGGTGTGCTGGAAAATCCAAAGCCTTCGGCTATATTAGGATTACATGTGCACCCCCAGCTTGAAACAGGAAAATACCGCTTCCGCGGAGGTAAGATAATGGCGAGTGCTGATGAAATATACATCACGATAAAAAGTAAAGGAGGGCATGCCGCTGCCCCGCAACAAACAGCTGATACTATACTTATTGCTGCTCAACTGGTGGTGGCATTGCAGCAGATCATCAGCAGAAACCGGAACCCTTTTTCGCCATCGGTATTATCTATAACATCTTTCCAGGGTGGCTATACCACTAACGTTATTCCCAGCGAAGTGAAGCTGATGGGCACTTTCAGGGCTATGGATGAACAATGGCGTTTTGAAGCGCATACGCTTATCCGTAAATTGGCTACAGAGCTTGTACATAGCATGGGTGCTGAGATAGATCTTCATATAGATGTAGGCTACCCCACTGTATATAATGACGAAAAGCTTAATACTGTTGTAGAATCCTTTGCTGCAGATTACGCCGGTGCTTCGAATATAGAAGAATCTGAGTTGAGAATGGGCGCCGAAGACTTCGGTTATTATTCGCAGGTTATTCCCGGTTGTTTTTACAGGCTTGGAGCAGGTAATGTGAGCAAGGGGATAACATCAGGCGTGCACACACCAACTTTTAATATTGATGAGGATGCTATAGAACTTGGTGCCGGTATGATGGCCTGGTTGGGTGCAACGGTGCAAATCTGAAAATTTGAGATTTGAGATTGAATGGCAGGCTGGTATTTATGATCTTCCTGGAATTACAAGATAGGAGGGTCACTTACCACAGGGCGAAGCGTACCTTAATAAGCGAATCTATACAAGCAAATCATTTAAACTTACTTCTAATATATTTTTAAATAAACGCGGAAAATGAGACAATGATCTTTTAAAATACGCTGCAGGAAAAGCTTTTACATTTTCAGGGAGCCTCTCCTTACGCTCCAATTTCAAATCTCAAATCTTCTTCCCTGCCATATATCCTCTCAATAACTGAAAACTAAGCATCACATTAGCTGCCACACCAATACTGAAGAGGAGGGAGAATACGCCTGTGAATTTGATAGCTGCTACTATATCAAATCCTTCCGGCTTAAAAGGCAATGTAATTTGTTTTGCTGCTTCAGGTGCATTCTGAATGATCATCACTGCGCTCATTATATTCATGATGGCAAAAAACAAAGCCACAAATCCAACCATTCTTAATCCTCCTGATGTCTGGTTGCTCAATGGTATTGCAGGATTAAGTATGCTTTTTCTTAATTGCAGTGTAGCATAACTGTGTAAAACGATTGAGCCTGTAAGTACAACAGACAGGAGCATAGTTAATGCTCCGGCTGACATTAATGTGCCTATCAAACCACCCAGCACCAGTATTCCTGCAATAATTATATTGATCCAGGAAAGGACATTCGTTATTTTTAACGCGGTTTTCATGCGTACTATTTATCTTTTAAAATAATTGAAAGCTCATCCAGTTGTTTATCATCTATTGTTGAAGGAGCATCAAGCATTACATCACGGCCGCTGTTGTTTTTAGGGAAAGCAATAAAATCGCGTATGCTTTCACTGCCCCCGAGTATAGCACAAAGCCTGTCGAAGCCAAAAGCAATGCCACCATGCGGAGGAGCGCCATATTCAAATGCCCCTAATAAAAACCCGAATTTGTGAATAGCTTCATCATGACTCATACCCAGCGCCGCAAACATTTTTTCCTGTAATGCTCTCTGGAATATCCTTATAGAGCCGCCGCCAATTTCATTTCCGTTCAATACCATATCATAAGCATTCGCTTTGATGTTGGCATAAGGATGCGCAAGGTAATTGGCAGCATCTTTTATTACCGGCGAATTGCTGATCATCGTTGCTATATCAGATGGCTTTGGCGATGTAAACGGATGATGCCTTGCTACCCAACGACCTGCCTGCCCGCCAGTCAGGTTATCTTCTTCGCTGTATTCAAACAAAGGAAAATCAAGTACCCACAACAATTTAAACTCATCCTCTTTTCTAAGCCCCAGTTTTTTGCCCATTTCCAGTCGTAATTCACTGATAGCCTTACGCGTTCTTTCTTCCGCACCGGCAAGTATCAGTACAAGGTCGCCGGCGTTAGCCTGTGCTGCACCGGCTATAACTTTTAATTGCGCTTCAGTAAAAAACTTATCAAAACTACTTTTATATGTTCCATCAGCATTACATTTTATAAAGGCGAGCCCCTTCATGCCGATCTGTGGTCGTTTAACCCATTCCGTTAGTTCATCTGTTTGTTTGCGGCTGTATTCGCTGCACCCGGGCACGGCTATAGCTACCACGGTCTCGGCTTCATCAAATACTTTAAACCCTGCAGGTAATCCATTTTCTATTGCAGGTGTTTTTGAAGGAAAAGTATATGCAGGAAATTTGAGATTAGCTATCTGCATTCCAAAGCGGATATCGGGCTTGTCATTTCCATATTGCCACATGGCGTCTTCCCAGGTCATGCGCTCAACAGCATCTGTGTAGCTTATACCTTTTACTTCTTTAAAAATGTATTTGATCAGCCCTTCAAACATATTCAATATGTCTTCCTGTTCCACAAAGCTCATTTCACAATCTATCTGTGTAAACTCGGGCTGGCGATCGGCGCGCAAATCCTCGTCTCTGAAACATTTTACAACCTGGTAATAGCGGTCGTAACCACTCACCATTAATAATTGCTTAAAAGTTTGCGGGCTTTGGGGCAAGGCATAAAATTGTCCCTCATTCATGCGGGAAGGAACCACGAAATCCCTGGCGCCTTCGGGGGTAGATTTAATGAGAAAAGGTGTTTCAATATCCATGAAGCCATTTTCATGCAGGTAATTTCTCGCAGCCCTGTTTACCGCATATCGCAGCTCAAGGTTTTGCTTTATCGCGTTGCGCCTTAAATCGAGATAACGATATTTCATCCGCAGATCATCACCACCATCAGTATCATCCTGTATGGTAAATGGCGGAGTAACAGATTTATTTAAAATAGTGAATGATGTAACGGTTACTTCAATATCACCTGTTAGTAGTTGAGGATTTTTACTGCTGCGTTCGGTAACGGTTCCGGTTACCTGCAATACAAATTCACGGCCTAAAGGATTGTTTTCAAGTTCCCGGTTTAGTTCTTCTCCAAACAAAAGTTGTGTTATGCCATAACGGTCGCGGAGGTCAACAAAAGTAATAGCGCCAAATTTCCTGATGGTTTGCACCCAGCCTGCCAGTGTAACTGTTTTGCCTGCGTCCTGTATGCTCAATGCTCCGCATGTATGTGTTCTGTACATCCTGCTTTTTTTAAGGACAGCAAAGGTAATAAAATAGTAAGTAGTAAGTGGTTGCGGATTGCAGGTTTAGGGTTACATGTTTCAGGTTGCTGGTTACAGGCAGATCGTTCTTTTAAAGATGATCAGGGATATGCAGATGAACGGAGCGTCGCCTCAAATGTGCAATCAGGGGTAGAACGATGGCTTCATAAAAAATAAAACTACCTGCACCTGCCATGTGTATTATACACCGCCGGATACAACTCTATTTACCTTTCATTATTTTTCCTGCTTCAAACTTTAACGCGTCGAGCACTACAAAATGCAGCGACGTTTTAGGATCGGCGTCGAGCAACTCAAGCATACGCTTACTTAATTCAATACCCGGTGCATTGGCGGGGAGCGTGCCGGCTAACTGGTGAATAATAAAAATATTCTGTTCTTTCAGATTGGTTAATGCTTCCCATACCTGGTTTGATACATATAACTGCTGAGAGAGGTTATATTCATACTCCTGCTTAATGCTTTCAACCAGTAAAGATTGATATACACCTACCTGCATATCAGCAGGAGAAATACGGGAGAGCAGGTTTTTTAATGAAATACGTTCCGTTAATATAGTGAGGCGTTCATAAGCCTGTAACTGCAATGCCGTATCGGCAACGGATTTCTTTTCCAGTTCTTTGCCAAGTTTTATATCCGTTCTGTATGTAAAAAAATACAGGGCAAGAAAACAGATTATAATCACTACAGCAATAATAATAATGGCGGTGTTGCTTAGCATATGTATAGTTTGTTGTTTATCGTTTGTAGTTTATAGTTGAGGGTTTCCGATTTGAAGTTTGTAATGATAAACTTCAAACGATAAACCATAAACGCTTTAATACACCAACTGGTGCGTTTGTTTTATCACTCCCATCACAAATACGCTCTGCACATTACCTATATTATCCGCTTCACTCAGTTTATTTACATGAAAATTATAATAGTCATCCATATTTTCTGCCATAACTTTCAGCATAAAATCAAAGTCGCCTGAAATATTATAGCACTCAACCACTTCATTCATTTCCTGGATGGCTTTTATAAACTTAGCCCCGGCTGTTTTATTGTGTTGTTTTAAAGAGACATAGCATATTACCATCAACCCTTTTTTCACCTTTGCATGATCAAGCAGGGTAGCATATTGCTTTATCACACCTGCTTCTTCCATGCGCTTTATTCTTTCATGCACAGGCGTTGTGCTGAGGTGAACGGTGTCTGATATTTCTCTTACGGTAGCCCTCGCATTTTGCTGCAATAGCCTGAGTATCGCCATATCCTTATCATCCAGCACCGGTGCAGGCAAAGGCAGATTTTCTTTTTGAACGGCTTTTTTCATGTGCAACTGTATTTTTGTTCTTTTTAAAGAGAAAAAACAGGTATTTATCCCAAATATACGATCAATGACTAATATTCTGTTCTGTAATTGTAGTTTTGCTGCCTGATTCTTTGATAAAACAGATCTTCTTCAATATTTAAAAACATTTAAATCATGTCAACAGCATCTAAATCAACTATTGATTTTACGTTGCCTTACAAGGTAAAAGATATTAGCCTGGCAGCCTGGGGCCGCAAAGAAATTAAATTAGCTGAAGCTGAAATGCCCGGGCTGATGGCCATACGCGAAGAATACCGCGCCGCCCAACCACTTAAAGGCGCAAGAGTAGCTGGTTGTTTGCACATGACCATTCAAACCGCTGTTTTAATTGAAACATTGATTGCCCTGGGCGCTGAAGTAAAATGGAGCTCCTGCAATATATTTTCCACACAGGATCATGCCGCAGCCGCTATCGCTGCCGCAGGCATTGGTGTATATGCATGGAAAGGACAATCCAACGAAGAGGCTGAATGGTGCATTGAGCAAACCTTATTTTTCGGCAGTCCTGACCGCCCTTTGAATATGATCCTTGATGATGGTGGTGATCTTACCAATATTGTATTTGATAAATATCCTGAGCTTATTCAGCACGTAAAAGGATTAAGCGAAGAAACCACTACCGGCGTTCACCGTTTATACGAAAGAATGCAAAAGGGTACATTGCCTATTCCTGCTATCAACGTAAACGACTCTGTTACCAAATCAAAATTTGATAACAAGTACGGTTGTAAAGAAAGTTTAGTGGATTCTATCCGCCGCGCTACTGATGTAATGCTCGCAGGTAAAGTAGCTGTTGTGGGTGGTTATGGTGATGTGGGCAAGGGTTCTGCTGCTTCACTGGCAGGTGCAGGTTGCCGTGTAATCGTTACCGAAATTGATCCTATCTGCGCTTTGCAGGCAGCAATGGATGGTTTTGAAGTGAAGAAAATGATTGATGCGGTTAAAGAAGCTGATATTATTGTAACAGCAAGCGGCTGCCGCGACCTCATTACCGGCGAACACTTTAAACTGATGAAGGATAAAGCTATTGTTTGTAATATAGGCCACTTTGATATTGAAATTGATGTGGCATGGCTGAACAAAAATTACGGCAATACAAAAGATACCATCAAACCGCAGGTAGATTTATATACTATTGACGGCAAAGACATCATCCTGCTGGCTGAAGGCCGCCTGGTTAACCTGGGTTGTGCAACCGGTCACCCAAGCTTTGTAATGAGTAATTCATTTACCAATCAAACGCTTGCCCAGATTGAGTTGTGGACAAATCATAAAAGCTACGAGAACAAAGTATATGTATTACCAAAACATCTTGATGAAAAAGTAGCCCGTTTACACCTTAAGAAAATTGGTGTTGAGCTGGATGTGTTAACTGCTGCACAGTCAGATTATCTCGGCATATCCAAAGAAGGTCCGTTTAAACCTGAGCATTACAGGTATTAAAATAAATGGTTGAATAGTTTAGAAAGCCCCCAAAACAATGGGGGCTTTCTGATGTATGGATACATTTTTTGGCTTTTTGATTTAATACAGTTAACTTCATTACTATTATTCCTTAATCCATTTCATATCTTGTAAAGCCTTCTCAAAAAAAGGGGAAATCCCTGTTTTTTACCTTCCTTCTTTAATATAGTTTTAAATACCCTGTAGAAGACATTCGTCTCTTTCGTGCCTGTTTAATCATTTTTTTAAACTTAAAAACTTGCTTTATGAACTACAGGTTTTACACACTGCTTTCCATTTGCTTTTTTTTCATGGTATCTGTTGGTAATGCTAAAATTTTCCGGGTAGGTTATACCGGCCCGCAGGTAACGGGTACGGATTATGCGGATTTTCAAACTGCGCATGATGAAGCTGCTACGGGAGATACACTTTTGTTTTATCCCGGAAATAATTATACAGGCACTGCCAGCAAATCATTAGTATATATGGGGTACGGTTATTTTTTGTCAGGAACTGAAGGTAATACGGGATTACAACTAATAACCGGAACCTTATACTTACAGATTACGCTTACTGCGGGCAGTGATGGAAGTCATTTTGAAGGTATAGGAGATAATACTGGACAAACAGGCCAATTATATCTGATCTTCAGTAATGGAATTAATAATATTGTTATTCGGCGTTGTAATTATGTTTTAGTATATGGCTCTACAAGTGAGGATTGTACCGATTGGCAAATTATTCAATCTTATAATATTGATTTTATCCCTTATGCAAATGGCAATACTGGCAAATTTTTAAATTTAAGAGTAGAAAATTGCCATCTTACAAGGCTTGATTTTACTAATCTTACAGCAGGCAGTAATGGACAGGTAAGTAATTGCGTAATAGTTGGTGGAGTAAATTTGACTGGGGCCAGTATCTATTTTAAAAATAACATTTTCCAGGGAGCGTCATTTTCCGGGGTTGCGGGTACACTATTTGAAAACAATTTGTTTGATTTTACTGAAGGTACTTATAATATTACCGGTGGCACAGACAATCAGTTTAGTGTAGATATGTCTAATGTTTTTGTAGGTTCTACAGGCAACAGCACCGATGGCCAGTGGCAATTAAAAGCCGGCAGCCCGGCTATTGGTGCCGGTACCGGAAGCACTGATTGCGGTATGTTCGGTGGCACAAATCCTTACCGTTTATCAGGCATTCCATCCATACCGGTATTTTATAAGCTTACCGCGCCAAGCCGCACAGCTACAACCAATCCTTACACTATTACATTCAGTGTGAAGAGTAATAATTAATATCACCATCAATACAAATACCATGAAAAATTTTTTCTCAAAACATGGGTGGTGGTGTATGTGTTTGCTCGCGGTTTCAGCATTCGGTCAATCCAATATAACAAGGGTTGAATATTTTATAGATGCTGATCCGGGGTATGGAAATGGTACTTCCATCACAATACCTGCCTCGAACAATATAGCTGATCATACATTCGATATTAACCCAGCCATACTCAATCCGGGCGTGCATGTAGTAAGCATTCGTGCTATTGATGCAGATGGAAAGTGGAGTTATAATTACCGCTGGCTTATTATAAAACCATACGATGATCTTGAAGGACCGGGATCGCTGGTTAATATAACCCGTGTTGAATATTATATTGATGCAGACCCGGGATATGGTAATGGAACAGAAATTACTATATCACCAGGTACCAACCTTGTTGATCAGGCATTTAATATTAATCCGACCTCATTGTCGCAGGGCGTGCATATAGTAGGATTGAGAGCGAGGGATGCTAATGGCAACTGGAGCCATGACAACCGCTGGCTGATCATAAAGCCTTATGATGATCTTGAGGGGCCGGGTTCGCAGGGAAATATTGTACATGTGGAGTATTATATTGATGCTGATCCCGGTTACGGAAATGCTACCCCCGTAACAATAACAGAAGGAACTGATCTTAGCGATATTCAGTTAAATGTAAATTCCGGAGCTCTAACGGCAGGAGATCATGTGCTTGCTATCCGATCTTTGGATGCGAGTGGCCGCTGGAGTCACGATAATTTGTGGGAATTTGAAGTTTCATCAACATTGCCTGTAGACTTATTGAATTTTGGAGCAAGGTATACCAATGATGTTGTTGTACTGGATTGGAAAACTGCTTCAGAACAAAACGCATCTCATTTTATAGTGGAACGTAGTGACAATGGTATTTCATTTATACCTGTTGGCAAAGTGGCAGCTTCCGGAAGTAGTAATGTGCTTAAAAGTTATTCATTTACTGATGAAACAGCTATTGGCACCGGCTCATTGAAATTATACTACCGGTTAAAACAGGTAGATTTAGACGAAAAGTTTGAATACAGTAAAATAGTCAGTGTTACGCTTCCCGAACAGGCATTGTTCACTGTTGGTCCTAACCCGGCTGCCAATAATATCAGTTTGCGGTATAGAGTTTCAAACAACAGCGGCAGGGCTTTGGTACAAATTAGCGATATGAATGGTAAAAAAGTTGTTGAACAAAGTATTTCCGCGGGAACAAATATGCACACTATAAATATAGTAAACCTGGCAAAGGGGGCTTATATACTTACATTAATTGATAAAGAAGCAAGATTTACTAAACGTTTTGTAAAACAATAAAACAGCATTGTATCATTATTCCGCTGTCTGCAGATTGAAAATAGCAGGCAGCGGTTTTTTATTTTACACCTGTGAATCGTCTTAAACTTTTCATCGTTTAAACATTACTCACTCCCTTCAAATCCGTATATTGCCTGTAAAATTCCGCAATAAACCAACTAATTCATGGCATCCCATTTTGAAAACATCAGTCGTGGCGCTTTGGGCATGTGCTTTTTAATTCTCGTTTGTTATTTACTCAGCAACAATAAAAAAGCAATAAACTGGAAACTGGTAGGCATCGGTATTTTTGCACAGGTCATGTTTGCGATGGGAGTGCTCAATACCAAAATTGCAGGGCAGCCTGTATTTTGGGTGTTGTTCGGTGCCATATTGCTGTATATCATCTTTAATAAAGTACAACGTATTGTAAAAAGTACAAAACCGTTTAACTACAATGGCATCGCATTGGCCATAGTCTGGCAATTCATCTTTTTTTTCGGAATGATAAGAAGCACAAGCTTTGCTAATACAGGTATGGCCATTTTACTGAGCATTGCAGGTATAGCTTTTATCATAAAGTTTTTGAAGCGCAACACCGAATTATTAAAATGGTCAATACTGGCAAACGCGGTCATTCTTTGTATTTCCATCTATACCGGAATATGCAATCCCGATATCTTTAAAGTCTTTCTTGGAGGCGTATCGTCTGCTTTTGTGGAACTGCTTAACCTGAGCCATAAAGGAACAGAGTTTTTATTTGGCAGCATTGCAGACGACAAACAGAGTTGGGGTTATATTTTTGCAGTACAGGTATTGCCTAATATCATTTTCTTTGCCGCGCTTTCTTCAATCCTTTATTACCTTGGCATTCTTCAGAAAATTGTATATGTTTTCGCCTACCTGCTTAATAAGATGAATATTTCCGGCGCGGAAAGTCTATCAACAGCAGCTAATATTTTTCTCGGGCAAACAGAAGCGCCATTAATGATACGCCCCTACCTCGAAAAAATGACACGCAGTGAAATACTCTGTATAATGGTTGGGGGAATGGCCAATACAGCCGGAAGCGTGCTGGCTGCCTATGTAGGCTTTTTAGGCGGTTCGGATCCTGCACAGCAAAATTATTTCGCATTGCATATGCTCAGCCAGTCTATTATGAGTGCGCCGGCCGCTATTGTATGCTCAAAACTGCTTTTCCCACAGGCACATAGCGAAGAAGTATCCAAAGACTTAACTATACCCAAAGAAAAATTAGGTGATAATTTTTTAGACGCTTTATCGCTTGGTACTACTGACGGATTGAAACTGGCTGTGAACGTTGGAGCTATGCTGATTGTATTTACCGCCATGATGTATGTGGTAAATGCCCTGCTTGGCTGGGCAGGCAATATCACTAATATCAATGCACAAATTGCAACGGCTACGGGAGGGCGTTATAATGAACTTTCTTTGCAAATGATATTCGGCTACGTATTTGCACCTGTTGCCTGGTTGATTGGGGTTGCAAAAGCGGATATGGTTGCCATAGGTCAATTATTGGGAGAAAAAACGATCCTGAATGAATTTGTGGCCTATATTTCCCTGGGTAAAATGAAAGCTGACAATGTAATTACCGACCCTAAATCATTGCTGATTGCAACTTATGCGCTTTGCGGTTTTGCCAATTTCGCTTCCATTGGTATTCAGATTGGAGGTATAAGTCAACTGGCGCCCAACCAGCGCAGGAACCTAACGGAATTAGGCGTAAAAGCTTTGATAGGTGGAACTATTGCCTGCCTTATGTGCGGATGTATTGCGGGAATGCTGATGTAGATGTGGGCTATCAGCTATCAGCGGTCAGCCTTCAGTCTTAAAGCTCACAGCCTGTTGTTTTTGTAAACCTGTAAGATGCTGTGTTTATGATCTTAAAGGTTTGCTGCCTGGCTACGCAGCGTTCAAATCTTATAGATTTCGCCGGGTTAATGGCTGAAAGCTGAAAGCTGACCGCCAATTTTCTGTATAATTGCATTATTATCCTGCTACAATAAGAAAATGAAATAGTTAAACTTTTTTTTGTGAATAGAACTTTTATATTACGCTATATAATCCCACTGCTTTTTTGTTTTGGCTGGTATGCTGCATCATCTCAGGATAACAGTATAAGGCATCGTGGCTGCGTTACCGGTGATGTGATGGAAAAATATTTTCAAAAACACCCGCAGGAAAAAATTGCTTTTGAAAAACGTCAACAGGATTTTCAAAAAAAATATGAACTGGTAAGAAAGCAACGGCAGGGTTTGCAGGCGCAGCAAAGAGTGAATGCTACAGTTACTATTCCTGTTATTGTGCATATTTTAATGGAAGATCCCTCACAGGTTACCGACGACCAGGTACAAAGCCAGCTTGATGTACTGAATGCTGATTATGCCGGACTAAATGCAGATTCCGTTAATATACCTGCTGCCTTTAAATCAAGATTTGGCAAGAGCGAACTGCGGTTTTGTCTTGCACAACGCACGCCGCAAGGAGCGCCTACCACCGGTATTGAAAGGATAACTTCTGTTACCAAATCTTTTCCGGGCGAAAATGACCCGGTGAAATACTCGGCAATGGGAGGCGTTGATGCCTGGGATGTAAATAAGTATCTCAATATATGGGTGTGTGAAATGGATAATGAAAATGATCTTGGCTATACTTTTATGCCCGGTCTTGGCATTGCTGCCGGAGAAAGAGGATTTGTAACAGCTTACCATGCATTTGGAACAATAGGCTCCGCAAAAGCTCCCTTTAATAAAGGCAGAACCGCTACACATGAGATAGGGCATTTTTTTAATCTTTCGCATATCTGGGGTGCTAACAGTTGTAATGTTGAATCTTGTAGTGATTCGGATAACGTTGATGATACTCCAAACCAGTATGTATGTTTTTTTGGAACTCCCGAGTATCCTAAAACAGATAACTGCACTGCTGCAGCTCCGGGTGTTATGTTTATGAATTATATGGATTATGTAGATGACGCGGCGATGTGCCTTTTTACTATAGGGCAGACAGACAGGATGGCCTCAGCAATGAATTCTTTTGCTGAGCTAACGCCGCTTCTGTCTTCCAATGGTTGTGTTCCGCCATTATTATATAGTAATGATGTGGAAGTACAACGTATAGCTTCTCCTGATAATATCATTCTCAATTGCGCAACTTCATTTACACCCCAATTGCTTATTAAAAATATTGGAAGCGCAACCTTAACCTCTGTAAATATTAATACGGTTGTAGACGGGCAGGCTCCATCTGTAAAAACAGTTACGCTGTCATTACCATCATTACAAACCACTACCATTTCAGGAGATGCGGTTGCAGTCAGCGCAGGTCATCATTCCATAAAAATATATACTGCCCTGCCCAATGGCTCGGCAGATCAGTTTGTGGCTAATGATACCGCTACCAGTATCTTTTCTGTAACAGGAAGCACAGGCACTCCTTTATCTGAAGGTTTTGAATCAACTGCATTGCCTCCGCAGGACTGGGGTATAGGAAATACCAGCGATATAAAAGAATATAACCCGGTAAGAGTAACCGGCATCTCGCATTCAGGCAACGCATCAGTTAAGTTTGATAATTATCATTACCAGTTATTTGGCAAAAACGCTATACTTAACAGCCCGGAACTGACTATTCCTATCGCAGCGGATTCCGTAAAAGTAACTTTTTGGCGGGCTGCCGCTAAGGCTTCTCTGGCCAGCAACGATTCTCTTGTTGTTGAATATTCAACAGACTGTGGTCAAACTTTTGTAGCTGCATATAAAAAAGGTGGTAATGATCTGAAAACAAAAGCAGATAATACCAGCGCAGATTATGTGCCTGCTGCAAGCGAATGGGTTGCTGACACACTCGACCTGTCTCCCTATGTAGCAGGTAAATTTGATAAGGTGATGGTAAGGTTCAGGATTATCAATGGCTATGGCAATAATGTTTACCTGGATGATATACGCATCTACAGCGTTACGCTTCCCCCTGCGCTTAAGCAAAAAGGATATATACTCACGCCCAATCCCACTACGGGATCATTGGTTTTACAGCATTACAATGCTTCCACACCGCTAAAAGCCATAGCTGTGTTCAGCAGCATAGGGCAAATGGTATGGAAAGCGGAATATGAAAATGCCGGCACGTCTAATTATATTCCTATAAACCTGAGAAACGTTTCGCGGGGCATTTATTTTGTGAAACTGGTATATAGCGATAAAACGATTGTTGAAAAAATACTCAAAATAGATTAACTCCTTCTGCCGGGTAAATTCCAGGTTTTCGCTGGTTAGTGGATATGTCAGCCAGGTCGGCGCCGTGACTGCATCTCTACGCCTGCTTTCAGCGCAGAAGTTTGAATTCCTCCCCTCTGCGTGGCCGAAACATTATTCAATAGATTTATATAATTTGATAAAACTCTATATTTGGTGAATTATTTTGCCCTTGTAAAACCCACATTTAATGAAGCTGAATTATTATTCTCACAAAAACAAAATGCTCGTTGCGGTTGATTGCATCATTTTTGGTTTTGATGGATCGCAGCTGAATGTGCTTCTTATTAAACGCGGGTTTGAACCTGAAAGAGGTAAATGGAGTTTGATGGGCGGATTTGTGCATAAAGACGAAACCGCAGAAGCTGCTGCGGCCAGGGTACTTAAAATACTCACAGGATTAAGTGATGTATACATGGAGCAACTGCATGCCTTCACAGATATAAACCGCGATCCGATTGAAAGAACGATATCACTTGTATTTTCAAGTTTGATTGATATTAACCAGTATAAGGAGCAACTGAGTGATGATTATGAAGCACACTGGTTTCCAATAAATGAAATGCCCCAGCTTATTTTCGATCACCAGAAAATGGTGGAAATGGCAAAACAGAAGCTCAGGTATAAAGCTGCTTTCCATCCTATAGTATTTGAACTGTTGCCTGAAAAATTCACGTTGCCGCAACTGCAGATATTATATGAGGGCATTTATAACCAGATGATGGATAAAAGAAATTTCAGCCGTAAAATTCTCTCCACGGGTCTGCTCGTTAAGCAAAAAGATAAAGAGAAAGCCAGCTCCAAACGAGGAGCTTTTTACTTTAAGCTTGATAAACGGAAATACCAGGCAAAACTCAATGCCTTCCTTAATTTTATCCCCAACCCGGATAATCTCAATTAAAATAATGTGAAATTTGAAATAATAAGTGTTAATTTGACACCGATTTTCAAAAAATTATGCCACAAGATTGCTTTGTTATAGGAGTGGATTACGGTACCGATTCCGTACGCTCCGTTATTGTAAATGCTGCTAATGGTAATGAAATCAGCTCTTCTGTTTTTTATTATCCCCGCTGGAAGGATGGCTTGTATTGCGATCCTCTAACCAACCAGTTTCGTCAGCATCCGCTGGATTATGTGGAAGGGCTGGAACATACCATCAAATCCTGCATTAACCAGGCCGGCGCTGCTGTAGCTGAAAATATAAAAGCTATCTCGGTTGATACCACAGGGTCAACACCGGTAGCGGTTGATAAAACAGGTACACCCCTGGCTATGCTTTCCGCGTTTCAAAATAATCCCAATGCAATGTTTGTATTGTGGAAAGATCATACAGCTACCGGAGAGGCTGCCCAAATTAACGCGCATGCTGAAAAATTTGCCACCAATTACCTGCAGTTTGTAGGTGGTATATATTCCTCAGAATGGTTTTGGGCAAAACTGCTGCATGTTCTGCGGGCAGATAAAGCAGTAAGAGAAGCCTGCTACTCCTGGGTAGAACATTGCGACTGGATCCCGTTCCTGCTAACTGGAGGCTCAGATGTACACAAGGTGAAAAGAGGCGTTTGCTCAGCAGGCCATAAAGCGCTTTGGGCTGCTGCATTTAACGGTTTGCCGCCCAATAATTTCTTTTCATCACTAGATCCGTTATTAGATGGATTTACTTCAAGACTTTTTACCGATACGTATACTGCAGACCAGGCAGCCGGAACCATTTCAGCGGAATGGTCGCACCGACTTGGCCTGCCCAAAGACGTAGTGATAGGTGTTGGCGCTTTTGATGCACATATGGGTGCCGTTGGCGGGCAGATTGAACCATACCATCTCAGCAGGGTGATGGGCACTTCTACCTGCGATATGCTGGTAGCGCCGGTTGATGAAGTGAAAGACATTCTTGTAAACGGCATTTGCGGCCAGGTTCCAGGTTCAATTATTCCCGGCATGATGGGGCTCGAAGCCGGGCAAAGCGCATTTGGCGATGTATTTGCCTGGTTTAAAAATATATTATGCTGGCCGATACAAAAGTTTATTGCAGATGAAACCCAAAGAAATGCCGCTACTGAAAAGATCATCGCTGCGTTGAGCGAAGAAGCCGCCAAGCTTCCATTGAATGAAAAAGATGAACTGGCAATAGACTGGCTGAATGGGAGAAGAACACCTGATGCCAACCAGTTACTGAAGGGCGCAATAACACAATTAAATCTGGGTACAGATGCACCGCGTATATTTAAAGCATTGAATGAAGCCATCTGTTTTGGTGCAAGGGCAATCATTGAACGATTTATTGACCAGGGTATTCCGGTAAAAGGTTTGATAGGACTGGGAGGTGTTGCACGCAAATCACCATTCACTATGCAAACCCTGGCAGATATTACCAATATGCAGATACGCATTCATAAATCTGAACAAACCTGTGCCATTGGAGCTGCTATGTTTGCGGCAACAGCCGCAGGTATATATAGTAAAGTGGAAGATGCTATGCAGGCAATGGGACAGGGATTTGATAAAGTGTACATACCTGATGCATCGAAGGTGGGGATATATAACAAACGCTACGGGGCGTATAAAAAGCTTGGAAAATTTTTGGAGCTATGAATGGTCACATATCATCTATCAGCAAAGCATTGACCGCTGATGGCTGAATGCTGATAGCTGACCGCTAAAAACCAACATCATGAACTACAATCATATACGCGAAGCAGCTTACAAGGCAAATATGCAATTGCCGGAGCTGGGATTGGTGCTTTTTACTTTTGGTAATGTAAGCGCTGTTGACAGAACGCTTGGTGTGTTTGCTATTAAACCAAGTGGTGTTCCTTATAATGAGCTATCACCTGCCAAAATGGTGATTGTGGATTTTGATGGCAATACAGTGGAGGGCAATCTACGCCCTTCTTCAGATACATTAACACATGCTGTATTGTATAAACATTGGGTAAATATCGGGGGTATTGTTCATACACATTCCACATACGCTACGGCATGGGCACAATCGCAAAGAGATATTCCTATTTTCGGCACAACACATGCTGATCATAATACCGTTGATATTCCCTGTGCACCACCCATGGACGATGAAATGATAAAAGGCAATTATGAATATGAAACAGGTTTCCAGATCATGAACTGTTTTAAAGAAAAGGAATTGAATTATGAAGAAGTGGAAATGATACTGGTTGGCAATCATGCACCTTTTACCTGGGGCAAAACACCGGAAAAGGCAGTATACAACAGCGCGGTACTGGAAAGCATTGCACAGATGGCTTATCTCACCGGGCAAATCAATCCTAAAGCGCCGAGACTGAAAAATGCGCTCATTAAAAAACATTTTGAACGCAAACATGGCCCGGATAGTTATTACGGTCAATAGTATTTTATATATTTTATTTAAGACTATATCACTATATGAAAGATTTCAGCACACACGAAGTTTGGTTTATTACAGGAAGTCAGCATTTGTATGGAGAAGAAACCTTACAGCAGGTAGCCACACATGCGCAAACCATCGCTGCCTATTTAGATAGATCCCCTATAATACCGGTAAATATTGTTTGGAAGCCAACCGTAAAAACACCGGAAGAAATATACGCGGTTTGCCAGGAAGCCAATGCTGCCAAAAATTGTATAGGCATCATTGCGTGGATGCATACATTTTCGCCGGCTAAAATGTGGATCAATGGTTTAAAGATCCTGCACAAACCTTTATTGCATTTACATACACAATTTAACCGCGATATTCCCTGGAGTGATATTGATATGGACTTTATGAACCTGAACCAGAGTGCACATGGCGACAGGGAATTTGGCTTTATGGTGAGCCGTATGCGGATCAACCGTAAAGTGGTTGTTGGTTATTGGCAGGATACTGAAGTGCTGGATGATATTAATGTATGGGTTCGCGCTGCCGCCGGCTGGAACGACTGGCAGGGTGCAAAGTTTGTACGCTTTGGTGATAATATGCGATACGTTGCCGTTACCGATGGCGATAAAGTAGAAGCAGAATATAAATTCGGTTACGCTGTAAATACACATGGCATTGGCGATCTTGTTCGTGTGATCAATGCCGTTAGTGATAAGGCTATTGATGACCTGGTAAGCGAATACCAGGATAGTTATACACTGGCAAAATCATTAACCAGGGGAAGTGAGCAGCACCAATCCTTACGCGAAGCAGCTAAAATTGAATTGGGGTTAAGATCATTTTTGAAAGATGGGAATTTCAAAGGGTTTTCAGATACGTTCGAGGACCTGCATGGCATGGTGCAATTGCCCGGACTGGCGGTACAACGTTTAATGGCAGATGGCTATGGCTTTGCCGGTGAAGGCGACTGGAAAACCGCGGCGCTGGTAAGAGCAATGAAAACAATGGCAACAGGCCTAAAAGGCGGTAACTCATTCATGGAAGATTATACTTATCATTTTGATCCTGCCAACTCCCTGGTATTAGGTTCTCACATGCTTGAAATTTGTCCATCCATTGCTAACGGAAAACCAAGCTGTGAAATACATGCATTAGGTATTGGCGGAAAGGCAGATCCTGTAAGGCTGGTATTTAACTCCGGCGCCGGTGCGGCTATTAATGCTTCTGTAGTTGATATGGGCAACCGTTTCCGTTTGCTGGTGAATGAAGTGGAAGCAGTGGCACCCGTAAATGACTTGCCAAAGTTGCCAGTGGCCCGGGTTTTATGGAAACCATATCCTGATATGAAAACAGGTTGCGCGGCATGGATATTAGCCGGCGGCGCGCATCATACCTGCTATAGCCAAAACTTAACTGCAGCGCACTTGCAGGATTTTGCTGAAATGGCCGGAATTGAATTTGTTCTTATCGGTAAAAACACTAATCTTTATCAATTCAAAAACGAATTGCGCTGGAGCGATGTATATTACCAACTCAATAAAGCTTAATTCAATATATCAACATTTTTAAAACTGATTGACTTGTTATGAAAAATGGACTGCTGCTTCCTGATTACCTCGTGTTCTTTATTTATTTCATAATTGTTGCTTCCTATGGATACTGGATTTACCAGCGAAAGAAAAAGGCACAGGTGGATACTCACGACTTTTTTCTTGCAGAAGGCTCTCTAACCTGGTGGGCAATCGGCGCTTCCCTTATCGCATCAAATATTTCTGCCGAACAGTTTATAGGTATGAGTGGCGACGGTTTTTTTGCAGGCGTGGCTATTGCCGCTTATGAATGGATAGCAGCCCTTGCACTTATTATCATTGCTGTTTGGTTTATGCCGGTATATCTTAAAAACAAGATATATACTATGCCGCAGTTTTTAAAAACAAGGTATAATGAAAGTGTCTCTCTGATCATGGCGATATTCTGGTTGTTCCTGTATGTGTTTGTTAATCTTACTTCTATATTATATCTCGGCGCCTTAGCCATTAACGGGTTGCTTGGTGGCGGGTACCTCCATTTGATCATGGTATTATTATCCATCTTCGCCATCATTATTACGTTGGGTGGAATGAAGGTGATAGGATATACGGATGTAATACAGGTATCTGTGTTGATTATTGGTGGTTTGGCTACCACCCTGCTTGCATTAAATATTGTGAGCGATAAAGTAGGAACAGGCGCCGGCATATTCGATGGCTTTAATACATTATTGAAAGATGCGCCAGAGCATTTTCATATGATATTTGATAAGCCAACACCTGAATCACCCCAGATTGAAATTGATAAGTATCTTATTCTTCCCGGTATTGCCATGTATTTTGCAGGTCAGTGGATTGTGAACCTTAATTATTGGGGATGTAACCAATACATTACACAGCGTGCATTGGGCGCTGATTTAAAAACCGCACGTACAGGTATTTTATTCGCCGGTATGCTTAAGCTGATGATGCCGATTATTGTAATGTTACCTGGGATAGCGGCGTATGTATTGCATAAGAATGGTCATCTTCCTCAGTTGACAGGCGGGAAAGATGGCGCTTATTCAGCCATGTTAAGCTTTTTGCCAACAGGTTTAAAAGGTCTTTCTGTTGCGGCGCTTACTGCTGCTATAGTAGCTTCGCTGGCAGGTAAAGCAAACAGTATATCTACCATTTTCACGCTCGATATTTATAAAAAATATATTAAGAAAGAAGCTGACGAAAAGAAACTGGTTTGGATAGGACGGGTAACCATCATAGCATCTATGGTAATTGCTATTTTATTTACCTGGAATGATTTACTGGGTATTGGCGGCGAAGGCGGATTTACATTTATCCAGAAATATACCGGTTTTATCAGCCCTGGTGTATTCGCAATGTTTATACTCGGCATGTTCTGGAAAAGAACAACCGGTGCTGCTGCTATTGCCGGTTTAATTACAGGATTGGTAATGGCAATTATTTTCAACAACTATGCACCACAGTGGTTTGGCAATGAAACATTATTGTATACCGCCTTCCCAACAACGGAAAACGGCGTGCAGGTATGGCGTATCCCATTCCTTATCTGTATGGGTTGGGCATTTGTGTTTACCGTAATTGTGATGGTGGTATTCAGTCTTGCAGGTCCTAAAATAAATCCAAAAGCATTTGCATTGGATAAGCAAATGTTCAAGCTCCAACCTTCCATACTTACCATGATCGTAATTATGCTGTTGATACTGGTTGCGCTGTATGCGAAGTTCTGGTAGAGGTACCACAAAACACACAAAGAAGGCACAAAAGGCACAAAAACACCAGGGATTTCGCTTTTAGAAAACCTAAAACAAATTGCAGCAGTTACAAGAGATTGCTTCGCCCGCCGCAATATGCCTTCAACTCAAATCTTCATGCGGGCGGGCTCGCAAAGACGCGGGAGTGTTTGAGTTTTGCAGTCAGCGTTAAAGCAAGGTTTGTAATTGCTCAACATCCCGGACAATACTATCAGTACTGAATCAAAGTGTAAAGCTATTCAGTCTTTCAGTCGTCCTTGCGAGCCCGCCTCAACCACTTATAAATATCAGGTTGATATGCGGGCGAAGCAATCTCATAATAAACCGTCATCAAAAGTGCTAATATAAAAATATGTTATCTTTGTTTTCAAAGTTATAGCTATGCGTACTTTGAAACTAGTTTCCCATCTCAGTGATGTTGAGTTGACGAAACAATTATCCTTAGCATCGGGGAA
>Ga0066256_1000420_pt1 | contig 125725 bp, 113 predicted proteins | sample ThiBio_1000_biof_FD_87107 | JGI IMG/M metagenome (GOLD analysis project Ga0066256, IMG submission 87107) | Wastewater bioreactor microbial communities from Cape Town, South Africa - Thiocy_expt_1000_biof (version 2) | ecosystem: Engineered > Bioreactor > Thiocyanate-remediating >...
ATCGGGATCGAGGGGAAATTGGCGGCGGGTGGCGCAGAAAGGCGTGGCGCGGCCGGTGCCGAGGTTGGGGGGGGCCTGGCGGCTGTGGAGCCCCAGCTCCGAGGCGGCGACGAGCGCATCGGCCCGGCCGGTCATCGGCGTCGTGCCGGCAGGGTCGGCGCGGCCCTCGACGCTCCCCTCGATGCGGGTGATGCCGGCAATGGCGGTGACCACGCCGATATCGCGGCCTTCCATCTCAAGGATCGGTCCCTGCTCGATATGCAGCTCCAGGAAACCGGCAATGTCGGGGCGCGATTGCCGCGCCAGCACGCCGGCATTGCCGCCCATGTCGATGATCGCCTGGTGCAGCGTACGGCCTTCGGTGGTGCGGTTCAGCCAGGCATCGGGAAGCTGCCCGGTCATGCCGCGACTGCCGACGCAGGAGACGCCGAAGATCGACACTTCTTCCGCCAGGAAGTCGACGATCTCCAGATTGTGGTTCAGCGCCGTGCCCTGGTCTTCGAGGGCGCGGGCGACCTCCAGCGCGGCAATGACGCCGGCAACGCCGTCGAAGCGACCGCCGTTCGGCACCGTGTCGGAATGCGAGCCGAGCATGATGGTGCCGAGCGCCGGGTTCCGGCCGCGTCGCAGGCCGATCAGGTTGCCGCCGGCATCGATGCGGGTTTCGAGGCCCGCCGCCTTCATCCGCGCTTCGATATAGGCGCGGCCCTTGAGGAACAGCGGCGAGAAGGCGCGACGGGTATAAGGGTGGCCTTCCTCGGTGATCGCCGCCAGCGCATCGATGTCTTCGGCGATACGGTCGGCATCGACAGGCAGGTTGCGGCTCATCGGCTCATGCTCCAGTCAGCACGTGGCGGAGCGGCGGGCGGACGAAGGCGCCGGTGCCCGGCTCGGCCAGCACCTTGCTGCCGTCGAAAGCGAGCTTGCCGCGCAAATAGGTTCCTGAGACCCGGTAGGGCAGGCGGATGCCGTTATAGGGGCTCCAGCCGACGATGTTATGGCCGCTGGCGGCGGCATCGTAGACCGTCTCTTCCGGCGTCAGCACGATGATGTCGGCATCCCTGCCGGGGGTGAGCGCGCCCTTGACGTGGTCGAGGCGGAAATGTTTAGCCGGATTCTCAGCCATCAGCCGTGCAGCCCAGAACAACGGGATGCCGCGTTCCAGCGCACCCTTGACGAAGAGCGGCACCATGACTTCCAGTCCCGGCACGCCGGAGGAATTGGCCAGCATGTCGGGATTGGTCTTGCGCTCTTCCGACCAGCTGACATGGTCGGTGGAAACCAGCCAGACCTTGCCTTCGCTGACCTTGCGCCACAAAGTTTCGACCTCGGCGCGCGGGCGGATCGGCGGGTTGATCTTGGCCTTGCCGCCAAGGCGCCGGACGTCGTTTTCCTCGTCCAGCGTCAGGTAGTGGATGCAGCATTCCACCGTCGCCTGAAAACCGTCGCGGCGATAGGCATGGGCGATGTCGTAGCCGCGGCCGAGCGAGCAATGCACCACATGCGAGGGGCAGCCGGTCTGGGCGCCGGTCTCGAAGATGGTGTGCATGGCCAAAAGTTCGGTGATCGGCGGGCGCGACAGGCCATGGGCGCGCCAGTCGCTGACGCCCGACGCTTTCACCTTGGCCATGTAGGCATGCACCGCCTCGTCGTCCTCGTTGTGCACGCCGGCGGTCAGGCCGGTGGGCGCGATGGCTGCAAAACAGGCGTCGAGCAGCGCGGGGGGAATGCGCGGGAAGCGTTTCGGGTCGGTGCCGAAGGTGGAGAATTTAAAGGCGGAAACCCCGGCCGCCACCATTTCGGCGATGCGCGCCGGGCCTTCCTCGGGGTCGATCGTGCCGTAGAGCGCAAAGTCGACGCGGGCCTGCGGGCCGGCATGATCGACCTTCTTCTTCACCGCCTCGGCCGAGCAGACCAGGTTGCCTTCGTCATAAGGCATGTCGACGATGGTCGTCACGCCGCCGGCGGCGGCCGAGCGCGTCGACCAGATGAAATCCTCCTGGTTCTTCTGCGACAGCGAATGCACCTGGGCATCGATGGCGCCGGGCAGGATCAAGGCGGCGCCGAGATCGTGGCGCTCCTTCGCCGCGGGGGCGATACCCTGGCCGACCTCGGAAATCTTGCCGCCGCTGACGGCGACATAACCGGATTCGACCACGCGGTCGGGCAGGACCACCGTGCCTTTCAGAACCAGATCGAAATCAGCCATGGTCTTCCTCTTTTTCCCGGGTTCGAAGGCTCAGGCGGACAGCGCGTCCGGCAGACGCTGGCTGTTGTCGCGTGGATGGGGGCAAAGCGCGAAAAAATCGTCGATGGAGGCGATCGGCACCTGAGCGGCGAGATCTCCGACGACACGCTCCGAAGACAGTTCCTCCTCGATCGCTTCCACCTCGGACGAGAGCGGTCGGTCGACGACGTAAAAATCCGCATGCTTGCGCACGATGTCGTAGAGCATCTTCGGGACGCCGCCGGGCTTGTCGCCGAGAATATCCATCGCCTGGGCCGAAAGCAGGGCCTCCAGCGCCGAGAGGCGCTTGACTGCTTCCACCTGCCGGCCGAAACGCTCGATCACCAGCGGCAGGAAGGCAGCCTCGTCCTCCATGCCGGAGGCGACGACCAGCGATTGCGCCGAAACGGGATTGGACATCGACAATACGCGCGAAAAAATCTCGCCGGCGAGCTTGATCACCGGGCCGAAGCCGGTGGCGATGCGCCCTTCCGGCACCAGGTTGACCGGCAGGTTGCGCCGCTGGCCGTTGCCGAGCAGGACGCAGCGGTTGAAGGAGTTGCGGGCGGCATGCGCCATGCAGATGGCGGCGGCTTCGAGCAGGATGGTGACGTCGAGCGGCAGCGAGCCGCCTGAGGTCAGCACCTTACCCTCGACGACGACGGGATTGTCGTCGGAGCGGCCGGTGGCGGCGAGGAGCTTGTGCCCGGGGGTCAGAAGGCCTTCGAACACGGCGCCGAAAACCTGGGCGATCATCCGCAGGCTGAGCGGGTCCTGGATGTGGGTCGCGACCGGCCAGTCCCAGTCGTCCGCGGCGCGGCAGAGCCAGGAGCCGATCAGCGCTTCCCGTGCCGTGCCGACATGCACGACCGCCTGCCACGGATGGCGCGAGGCACCGAGCGCACCGGCCGACATCAGCGCCGTCGCCAGCATCATGCGGATGGCGGTGGCCGCATCGCGGGTCGCTTCCGCGGCGGCGGCAAAACTCACGGCGTTGACGCTGAGCGAGGCAAGGCTGTCGCGCGGCGCCATGCGCAGCGGCGCAAGACCGGCGGCCCGGAAGGCCGCTTCGGCCGACATGCGCTCGCCCCGGAAACGGGCTTCGCCGACACCGGTCAGCACCGCGCCGATCTGGCCCATCAGGCCGATATCGGCGCAGCCGATGGAGCCGGTGCGGCGCACCACCGGAATGACGTCGGCGGCAAGCAGGTCGAGATAGGCTTCCACCAGGTCCGTCGAGCAGCCGACGTAACCGGTCAATGCCGTGTTGACGCGGATCGCCATGGCATTGCGCACCACCGAGCAGGGAAAAGGCGAACCGGTGCCGAAATGATGGGCGCGCACCAGGCCGAGATTGAACGCATCGAGTTCGTCGGGCGACCACTCGACATCCTTCATCGCGCCGACGCCGGTGGTCGAGCCGTAGACCGGCACGCCCTTGGCAATGGCCTCTTCGAGAATGCCGCGCGCCATCTCCACCCGCGCCATGCCGGCGGGCGATGCGACGGGCAGGATGCGGCCGGCACCGATCTCCATAAGCTCGGCAAAGCCGAGCGGCTGTCCGGTCAGTTCGATGGTGGGATGGGGGCCTGTCATGCTTTGGTCGTCTCCTGCTTCGCGAACACTATTCAAACATCCCCGTCTGTGGGATATCCCAAATCATGAACGGATGATGTGGCAACAAAACCAAGGCGAAAGCGCGATCATGGACACGGCGACGGTGCTTGCGACGACGATCGTTCTGGAGCTGAAGAGCCTGCGGGCCACGGCACGGGCGCTTTCCCGCCCGCCGGCCTCGGTTGCCGCCGCGATCCGGCGGATGGAGGCCGAGCTTGCCATGCCGCTGGTGCAGAAAACCGGCTCCTCCTTGATGCTGACGCTCGAAGGCAGTCGTCTGCTGCCAAGGTTGAAGGAACTCAGCAATCTGGCCGCGGAGCTGTTCATTGCCGACGGCCGGCCGGCGCCCGGCGTTGCAGCCCTTGCTGGCAAGATGCTGAGTTTCGACGCGCTGATCCGCCTTCTGCATGTGGCGCGCATCGGCAGCATCCGCGCCGCGGCGCGTGAACTCGGTCTCGGCCAGCCGCAGCTGACACGGCAGATCGCCCATGTCGAGGCGGTGCTGGGGTATGCGGTGCTGGAGCGTGGTCGCAGCGGTGCGGCGCCGACGCGAACCGGCGAGCGTGCCGTCGACATCATCCGGCGCATCGAACGGCTCTGGCACGACCTGACCAATGCCGCCGACGAACGTTTCCGCCGCACCGAGACGGTGGTCCGCATCGGCTCGGTCATCCCGCTCGGGCCGGATAGCCAGATCGCCGATTTCCTCGCCGACCTGGCGGCGGGGTGGCGGCTTGCCCATCCGCGCCAGCCGGTGTTCATTTCCTCGATGATCGCCGAGGAACTGCTGAACAGCCTGCGGCGCGGCCTGTTTGACGTCGTCCTGCTCGATGTCGAAACCCTGCCGGACGATCTCGACGGCCGGCTGCTCTCAGCCTCGCCGCTGGCGCTCGTCGGCCGGGCGTCGGAAATGGACGACGTCCGCCTCGACGATCCGGCGGCGCTGACGGCCCTGCTGCTTCGTCATCCGGTGGCGATCCCCAGCCTGCGCAGCGGCCTCCGGCAGAAGATCGACCCGGTGCTGGACGAATTCCTCGGCCATGGCAGCGGCCGGCGGCTGGAAATCGTCGAGGTCGATTCGATCCCCGTCATCCTCAAGCTCGTCGGGCGTCATGGTTTCCTGTCTATCCTGCCGAGCGTCTCGCTGGCGGCGATGGGGGGCGAACTCCGGCAGGTCAGCCTGCATCCCTCCCACAGCCTGCCGCTGTGGATCGCCTGGCCGAAGGCCCGCACGGGGCAGGGCCTTCAGCGGCAGGTGCTGGAACTCCTGTCCCTCATCCGGGTTTGACGGTCACGGTCAGGCGATCGGCCCGAGATAATCCATCTTGCCGACGGGCAGGCCGCGGGCGCGCAAAATGCCGTGGGCGGTGGTGATGTGGAAATAGAAATTCGGGAAAACGAACTTCGTCAGATAGTCCTTGCCGGACAGAACCTTGGTGGCGCTGCGGCCGAGCGGCACGGTGATCTCCCGGCTGTCGCTGCCATCAAGGCTTTCCGGCGTCACGGTGGCGAAATAGGCATGCGCCTTGGCCAGTCGTGCGCGAAATTCGGCGATGGTGGTTTCGGTGTCCTCGAAGCGCGGCGCTTCCTGGCCGGAAAGGCGGCCGAGGGCGTTCTTGGAGGTGTCCGTGACGCGCTGGATCTGAGCGGAAAAAGGGTGCATGTCCGGGGCGAGCCGGGCGCCTAGCAGCTCGTTGGCATCCACGCCGTTGTCCTGCGCATAGGCTTCGATCTTGTCGAGATAGTGGGAGAGGACGTCGAGGCCGCGCTGGAACGCCGGGACGGTGAGATCGTAGACGGAAATGGACATGGGGCTCCCTTTTGGCCGCTGTTGTCGTGTCGCGGTCGGTGAGACCCGGCCATCGATGGCGAGCATATAGGAAGCGTTCAGCGGTTTCGCGACGGCCGACAGGCATCGAGCCGGGATTTTATTTGCCGCGCCAAACCGGTTTGCAGCGGAATGGTAGGCTAGGGGGAAAGCCTTGCCGGTATCGCCCCCGCATCCGACTCTTCGGGCCACCTTCTCCCCGAGGGGAGAAGGGGAACTCGGCCAGTTCAGGTGACCTGCCAGGCGACGTAGAGCAGGGTCAGCGCGATCAGCCACAGTGCCACGCGCCCGGAGCGGCCGTGCCGGGCTTCCGACTTGCCGATCGCCTCGGCCGTGGCCGGGTCGAAGCGCAGGCCGTTCTCGCTCATCGCCGTGATCTCGCGCGAAAATTTTTCCGTCTTGGCGGCGATTTCCGGTGCGGCTTCCGCCAGCTTGAAGGCAGCCTTCAGCCCGTCGCGCAGATCCGTCATCAGGCGTTGCGGCCCGAGATTGGTGCGGATCCAGTCGCCGACGACGGGTTCGGAGGCCTTCCACATGTTGAAGCGCGGGTTGAGGATGCGGGCGACGCCTTCGACCACCACCATGGTCTTCTGCAGCATCACCAGTTCCGGCCGGGTCTCCATGTCGAAAAGTTCGGTGACCTCGAAGAGCAGCGTCAGCAGCTTGCCCATGGAGATGGTTTCCGCCGGCTGGCCGTGAATCGGCTCACCGATGGCGCGGATCGCCTGGGCAAAACTCGCGACATCGTGATGCGCCGGTACGTAGCCGGCTTCGAAATGCACCTCGGCGACACGCAGGTAATCGCGGGTGATGAAACCGTAGAGGATTTCGGCGAGGAAGCGGCGCTCCTTCTTGCCGAGCCGTCCGACGATGCCCATGTCGACGGCGACGATATCGCCGGCGGCATCGACGAACAGATTGCCGGGATGCATGTCGGCATGGAAGAAACCGTCGCGCAGCGTATGGCGCAGGAAGGACTGGATCAGCCGGTCGGCGATGAGGTTGAGATCGTGTCCGGCGGCCCGCAGCGCCTCGACATTCGACATCTTGATGCCGTCGATCCATTCCATGGTGACGACGTCGCGGCCGGTGCGCTCCCAATCGACCTTCGGCACACGGAAGCCGGGGTCATTGGCGGTGTTTTCGGCGATTTCGGAAAGGGCGGCCGCTTCCAGCCGCAGGTCCATCTCCACCTTGGTGGTCTGTTCCAGCGTGCGGGTGACCTCGAGCGGCCTCAGCCGCCGCGATGAAGGAATGAACGTCTCCTGCACCCGCGCGACGAGATACATGACCTCGATGTCATGGCCGAAGCGCTGGCGCACGCCGGGGCGGATCACCTTGATCGCCACCTTGCGCCTGCCTTCCGGTGTCTCCACCTCGCCCGGATGCACCTGGGCAATGGAGGCTGCGGCGATCGGATCGCCGAAATGGCTATAAAGCTCCTCAACCGGCCGGCCGAGAGACCCCTCGACGGAGGCTTTTGCCGCCGCGACCGGGAAAAAGGCCATGCGATCCTGCAAGCCGGCAAGATCGTCTGCGAAATCGGCGCCGACCACGTCCGGCCGGGTCGCCAGAAACTGCCCCATCTTGACGTAGGACGGCCCGAGTCGTTCGACGGCGCGTGCCAGCCGGTCGCTGCGCTCCTCGGAAGGGCGCTTGCGAGCAAAAAGGCCGGCAAAAGATTTCACCAGCGCCGCCATCGGCGGCATGCCTTCGGAGGGCAGGGCGGAAACCACACCCTCGCGCACCAGAACCCAGCCGACGCGGGCGAGGCGGAAATAGGCTCCGAACGTGCTCATCGCGCCGGCCTGCCCGTCATCGGCATCAAACGTGTTCTGGCCATGCCGTCAGAGCTTCCAGCCGGAGTGCAGCGCGGCGATGCCGCCGGTGTAATTGGTGAAGGTGACGCGTGAAAAACCGGCCTCGCGGATCATCGCGGCAAAATCCTGCTGGTTCGGGAACTTGCGGATCGATTCCACCAGGTATTGGTAGGGTTCGGCCTCGCCGGTGATCATCCTGCCGAATTGCGGGATCGCCTTGAACGACCATTGGTCGTAGACCTTGTCGAGCAACGGCATTTCCAACTCGGAAAATTCCAGCACCAGCAGCCGCCCGCCGCGCTTCAGCACGCGGTAGGCTTCCTTCAGCGCCACGTCGATATGCGGCACGTTGCGGATGCCGAAGGCGATCGTATAGGCGTCGAAGGAGTTGGTCTCGAAGGGCAGGTCTTCGGCGTTGGCCTCGACGAAGGTGAGGTTGTCGGAAAGCTTCTTCTTGGCGGCGCGTTCGGCGCCGACGCCGAGCATCGAGCCGTTGATGTCGAGCACGGTGGCATGCGCCAGGCGGTTCGAGGCCTCGACGATGCGGAAGGCGATATCGCCGGTGCCGCCGGCGACGTCGAGCACTTTGTAGGAAGCATCCTTGCGCGGATTGAGTGCGGCAACCATGCCGTCCTTCCAGACCCGGTGCAGGCCTGCCGACATCACGTCGTTCATGATGTCGTAGCGCTTGGCGACCTTGTGGAAGACCTCGTTGACCAGACCCTGCTTCTCGCCTTCGGAAACGTCGCGGAAACCGTAGGAGGTGGACATGCCGCCGTCGGCAGAGGTGCGGCTTTCAGTCATCGGGTCACTCCATCTTGCAGGGCCATCGTCGAAAAACGATAGCAAAAACGCCGCCGCCGCACTATCTCTGCGCTCGAAAGAGGCTGCGGCAGATCGCGCAGGTCTATAGACCACATTGCCACGGGTTGGAACAGGAAGTTAGGAACGCCATGCCGGAATTGCCAGAGGTAGAGACAGTCCGCCGCGGCCTGGCGCCGGTCATGGAGGGCGCGCGCATCACCCGTCTCGAACTTAGGCGCGGCGACCTGCGGTTTCCCTTCCCGGCGGATTTTTCCGCCCGGGCCGATGGCCAGACGATCGTTTCGCTCGGCCGGCGGGCAAAATACCTGCTGATCGATCTGGCAAACGGCCTGACGATCATCGCCCATCTCGGCATGTCCGGTTCCTTGCGCATCGAGGAGGGGGCGGCCGTCGATGTGCCGGGCGACTTCCATCATCCGCGGTCGAAGGACGAAAAACATGATCATGTGATCTTCCATCTGGACGCGGCGGGCCGCGCCCTGCGCGTCATCTATAACGACCCGCGCCGCTTCGGCTTCATGGAACTGATGGCGCGGAATGACCTCGACACCTATGCCGCCTTCCGCGATCTCGGGCCGGAGCCGACGGGCAACAGCCTCGATGCCGACTACCTCTCCCGGCGCTTCGAGGGAAAGACACAGCCGCTGAAAGGCGCACTGCTCGACCAGAAGAATATCGCCGGCCTCGGCAACATCTATGTCTGCGAGGCGCTCTGGCGCTCCCACCTGAAGCCGCAGCGCGCCGCCGGCACGCTGGTGACCGCGGATGGCAAGCCGAAACCGGAGCTTCTGGCGCTGACCACCGCCATCCGCGACGTCATCGCCGATGCGATCGCCGCCGGCGGCTCGTCGTTGCGCGACCATATCCGGACGGACGGGTCGCTGGGTTATTTCCAGCATTCCTTTTCCGTCTACGACCGCGAGGGCACGGCCTGCTGCACGCCCGATTGCGCTGGCACGGTGGCGCGCATCGTCCAGGCGGGCCGCTCGTCCTTCTATTGCGATCGGTGCCAGCATTAGGCCATTGCTGGCTTTCTTGAAAAATGCGCGTTGACGTCGCCCGGCTTTCGAGCTATATGCCCGCCCACAGTTCGGAAAGCCTTGGACGGCCTTCCACAAATGCTCCCCGCATGGCTGATACGAAAGGTCGCAACGACCGGCGCGGCGATGGCGGAGTTTGGTTTGAATTCGAAGAGAGGCATCCATGGCCAATACTACTTCGGCGAAGAAGGCGACCCGCAAGATCGCTCGCCGCACCGCAATCAACAAGAACCGCCGCTCGCGCGTCCGCAGCTTCATCCGCAAGGTTGAGGAAGCCATCGCTTCGGGCGATCTCGCCGTCGCCCAGGAAGCCCTCAAGGCTGCCCAGCCGGAACTGGCCCGCGCTGCCACCAAGGGTGTGCTGCATCGGAACACCGCTTCCCGCAAGGTGTCCCGCCTGGCGAGCCGCGTGAAGGCTCTGGCGGTCTAATTTTCGTCAATTATGATGTGAAATGATAAGCCCGGTCGCGAGACCGGGCTTTTCGGATTCTGGCCTTCCGCCACGGCTTGGTTAATTTCTCAAGACGTCCGCATGTCACTGGCATGACATAAAAATCCTTTTATTTTCAAAGGTTTGCGGAAGGTTGCATGGTCTCTGGATGACTCTCGTTGCGGCAGTTGGGCCGGTCTTTGAGTCAAGCGATTTTTTATTTTTTTTGTTTTTCCCGCCGCTCCAAATTGGCCTTTTTTGAATCTCCTTGATTCAAAAGCGATTCTTGATGAAGGCCTTTGTGACACCCAAATTGCGGCTCCGGAGTCAATGCCCGTCCCTTAATTTTGCGTAAAATTCATCATTGATCTCGGCATATGATCCTGCCTAAATGCCTCTCAACGGGGGGCGCGGACACCACCTTCACAATGTTGGCTCATTTGACGCTGAACAGGCGGAAGAGTGGTTTTGTCTCCTGGGAAGCGGCGTGTTCTACGCCGTCTTTTCAAACAGTTGACGGGAATTTAACGGTATCGGTATCGATACCGCGCGGGCTGTCTTGCGGCTTCGCGTCCTCTGGTGTTTTGAGTGATCAGGGAGGGCATGAAAAACATTCGAGCCTCAACGACGAGGGCGAGGATCGGATGGCGGCGGGTGAGCCCGCAGAGGGAACGGCAAGGCCGGTTCCTTCAGGTCGGTGTTGCCGGATTGGCCCGGTGACCCAACTTAACAGGATATGACCGGCGCGGGCCAGCGGGGCACGACCGGAGAAAAGAATAAGGCTCGGGCGAGCGGGATAGTTTCGCCCGACAACGAGAATTTGGAAGGCGGCGACAATGCAAGTGAATATGATGACGACCGGTGCCCTTGGAGACGGGGACAAGGCACCGAGGCCGTTCGACGCGGTATGCTCCGAGGTGACGGAGGATAAAACCGGTATGACCTATAACGCACTGTTCGATCGGTTCAGTGCCCGATTGAAGGCTCAAGTCGGTCAGGATGTCTATGCAAGCTGGTTTGCACGGCTCAAGCTGCATTCGGTGTCCAAGAGTGTCGTGCGGTTGACGGTGCCGACGACGTTCCTCAAGTCCTGGATCAACAACCGCTACATCGATCTCATCACCGGTATCTTCCAGGCGGAAGACCCCGAAATCCTCAAGGTGGAAATCCTGGTGCGCACGGCGACCCGGAGCGTCCGGCCCTCCGCCACTGAGGAAAGCCAGTCCGCGGCCGAACCGGCTCCGGCCCAGCCGCGCCGCAGCGCGCCGCAGAGCATCGGCCAGGTCGCCGCAAGCGCCGGCGCCGTGCCGCAACGCCCGGCTTCCGCCCCGAGCCCGCTGTTCGGCTCGCCGCTCGACTCCCGCTACACCTTCGAGTCCTTCGTGGAAGGTTCTTCGAACCGCGTTGCGCTCGCCGCCGCCAAGACCATCGCCGAAGCCGGCGCCGGTGCGGTGCGCTTCAATCCGCTGTTCATCCATTCGACGGTCGGTCTCGGCAAGACGCATCTGCTGCAGGCAATCGCCAATGCCGCGGTCAACAGCCCCCGGCTGCCGCGCGTCGTCTATCTGACGGCGGAATATTTCATGTGGCGTTTTGCCACCGCCATCCGCGACAATGACGCGCTGACGCTGAAGGACTCGCTGCGCAACATCGACCTTCTGATCATCGACGACATGCAGTTCCTGCAGGGCAAGATGATCCAGCACGAATTCTGCCATCTGCTCAACATGCTGCTCGACAGCGCCAAGCAGGTCGTCGTTGCTGCCGACCGCGCCCCCTGGGAGCTGGAATCGCTCGATCCGCGCGTCCGTTCGCGCCTGCAGGGCGGTGTGGCGATCGAACTCGACGTTCCCGACTACGACATGCGGCTGGAAATGCTGAGGCAGCGGCTGCAGTCCGTCCGCAAGGACGATCCGTCGATCGACATTCCCGGCGATATCATTTCGCATGTCGCCCGCAACATCACCGCGAGCGGCCGCGAGCTGGAAGGCGCCTTCAACCAGCTGATCTTCCGCCGCTCCTTCGAACCCAACCTGTCGATCGACCGCGTCGACGAACTGCTCGCCCATCTCGTCGGCTCCGAGCCGAAGCGGGTGCGCATCGAGGACATCCAGCGCATCGTCGCAAGGCATTACAACGTCCCGCGCCAGGAACTGGTCTCGAACCGCCGCACGCGCGTGATCGTCAAGCCGCGCCAGATCGCCATGTATCTGTCGAAGACGCTGACGCCGCGGTCCTTCCCGGAAATCGGCCGGCGTTTTGGCGGCCGCGATCACACCACCGTGCTGCATGCGGTGCGCAAGATCGAGGAGCTGATCTCCGGCGATACCAAGCTGAGCCATGAGATCGAGCTTCTGAAGCGTCTGATCAACGAGTGATCGTGTTGCCGGGCGAGACGGTTCGACCGCTGCAGCCCGGCATTTATCTATTTGTGCCCTCAGGCCTCATCCTTTCGTGCAAAAGGGTGAGGCTTTTTGCTGTTGGTGCCACGCTCAAGGCTTGCGGGCGCAGACGATGATTTCGGCGCTGTCGGGCGTGAAGGGATTGCCGTTCCAGTCGCCGTAGAGTTCGATGCCGGTAAACCCCGTGGCCTGCAGCATCGCGGTAATTTCCGTCGATGGCGGAAAACGAAGGCGGCTATGGCTGGCCTTGACGATGCCGCTCTCGATAAACCGATGCTCGCTGACAAAGGTCACCCATTCGCCCTCCACCGCCGTCACCGCGTGGTGAACGTCCACGTGCCCCAAGCCTTCCACCACGATGCGCCGGGCCGAGTGCTGTGGCGTCCAGTGCTGCCAGGCGCGCCGCAACGGGTTGCGACTGTCGAAAACAAGGCGGCCGCCGCTCTCCAGGTGCCGGAAGGCGGCCTGCAGCACGGCGCTGGCGTCGTCGGCTGCAAAGACCTGGAAGACATGGCCGGTCATGATCGCCAAGTCGAAACGCTGCGGCAGGTCGAGCGTGCGCGCATCCGCTTCGACCCAGCTGATCCGACCGTCCACGTCGTTGTTGCGGGCCACGGCAAGCATGGCTGCCGCCGGCTCGACGCCGGTGACCTCATGGCCGCGCTCGGCAAAAAGCCGTGCCGTCAGGCCTGTGCCGCAGCCGATGTCGAGGATGCGGTCTCCGGCGGCGGCACGACCGAGATAGAAGGCGGTATCGTCGCCCGCAGGGTTCAGCGCGTCGTAGAGCGCCGTCAGTGCCGGATCGGTGTAGATCGTCTCCATGGAATGCTGTTCTCCGGGGTTTTCTTATGCGGGCGCGCCTGCCGCTTCTGCGAGCAGCCAGCGCCGGAAGGCGGCGACGGCCGTCCGCTCCAGGGCCACGGCCGGATAAACGAGGTGATAGGCAAGCCGGCTTGCCAGCCCGAGCGGGAAGGGGGCGGCAAGCTGCCCCTCCGCCAACTCCTTCTCGATAAAGGAGCCGCGGACCAGCGCAAACCCCAGGCCGGCCTTGGCGGCTTCCACGGCGCCGTTGCCGTCGGCGAAGATCGGGCCGTGGGCTGCCGGCGCCGGATCGACACCGGCAGCCTCCAGCCACAATTCCCAGTCGCGGCGATAGACGTCGTGGATCAGCGTCATGCCGGCAAGTGCTTCCGGCGCCGGTGAGGCTCCGAGGCGGGCGACCAGTGCCGGCGTGGCGACGGGGATCAGGTCGTCGTCGATCAGCCGCTGGCTGACGAGGCCTTCGTAAGCACCAAGGCCATGCCGCACGGCGATATCTACGCCGTCGCGGGCAAAATCCATGATCCGGTAGGAGGGGCTGATACGGACGTCGATGCCGGGATGCTGCGCCTCGAACCGGCCGATGCGCGGCACCAGCCATTGCATCGCGAAGGTCGCCGTGCAGGTGACCGTCAGCACCGAGCCGCGGGCCCGCGCCCGCACCGCTGCCGTCGCTTCACGCACCAGGCGGAAGGCGGTGCGCAGTGTCGCGAAATAATCGGCGCCTTCAACTGTCAGCGCCAGGCTGCGCGGCCGGCGCGTGAAGAGCTGGATATCCAGCGTCGTCTCGAGTTCACGCACCTGCAGGCTGACGGCGCCGGGTGTGACGTGCAACTCCTCCGCGGCCAGCGTCATGCTCAGATGCCGCGCCGTCGCCTCGAAGGCGCGCAGGCGCTTGTGCACCGATTGCAGCTCCACGATCGTCGACCACGAATTGAGCAGGAACTGGAGCGATCCGGTGACCCGGCCAAAGGCGTTGGATATCTGGTTCAGCGCGCCGAAGGTGATCTTGTGCGCCACCAGCGAGGGGCCAAGGATGATGAAGGAGAAGATGTTGTCGGCCTGAAGGTACGTGTAGCGGACGACGTTGAAGTAGATGTAGTGGAAATAGAGGCGGAAATAGTTTCTCCGCACGTTCTCGAACAGCTCCGCCGTTGTCGCCGGATCGGCGCGGTCGGCATGGTCTTCGCCATAGACGAGTTCCTTGCGGTAGGCGGCTTCAACGCGCTGGTTGCGGAATTGCAGGCCGGGCAGCTTGATACCGGCAAGCATGACCGCAAGCGTGCCGAACAGGCACCAGCCGATGGCGGCCACGACGAGCGGCTGCGGCACCGCGCCGATGATCGGCAATTCGGTTATGTGCTGCTGCAACGTGATCATGACCGGCAGGAAGGCGATCAGGGTCATGATCGACTGGACGAAGCTGGAACCCAGATCCTCCATGATCTGCGAAAACCGCATCGTGTCTTCCTGGATACGCTGCGATGCGCCTTCGATATGGCGCAACTGGTCCCAATGGGAGACGAAATAATTGTTCATCGCCGTGCGCCAGCGGAATATCCAGTGGGAGACGATGAAGGCGTTCACCACCGAGACGTTCATGCCGATCAGCGCCAGCCAGGCGAAGCTCGCCGAACCCTGGTAGAATTCGGTAGTGGTCGATTTGCCGGTGCCAGACATCAGGCCCTGCACATAGTCGAAGAACGGTCCGTACCAGTTGTTGACCGCGACCGACACCTGCACGTTGAAATAGATCAGGAAGAGGACGACCGAGGTGACGAGGATCGACCAGTTCTGCCAGGGATGCGGTGAATACCAGCGCCAGAATGCGTAGAAGATCGCAACGCCGAGCGCGAAGTAAATGTAGAACCACAAAAATGGCGTCGACCAGAACACGCTGATGCCGATGATGGGCGGTGCGCCGGGGGCAGCGGCAGGCAGGCCGATCCATGCGCCAAGCTGCGAACCGCCGAAAAGCCAGAACAGAACGAGGAACAGGCTCCAGCCCGCTGCGCTCAGGAAGAACAGTTTGGGCTTTGGAAAGAAGGATACGAACACGGAGGCGGGTTCCTTATTGCACGCGCAAATCAGCCAGATGGCGAGCCAAAGTTATAAAGCGTCCTTTGCGTGTCGAATCGGACGCGCGGCGCTGTAGCCGGGCATAAGGTCACACTTCGTTTGCAAAGAAAATGCCCGCGCCATGCGTGAGCAAAACCAAAATCATGGCGATTTTGGCGCGGCTGACCAAGCCGCGGCGGCGGACAGGACGAGGACGCCAGCGGCGAGCATGGACGGGACGAAGAAGCTGCCCGACCATTCGGCAAGGATGCCGGCGACGATTGGGCCGATGATCTGGCCGAGGCCGAAGGCTGCCGTCATGATGGCGAACACCTTGCGCGTGGAGAGCGGCGCAAGTTGGCGCGCCGCCTGGATGCCGAGCGCCGTCGGCGCCATGAAGGTCGCGCCGAGCAGGATGCCGCCGGCAAGCGGGCCGATCCGCCCCGTCACCGCGACGCTTGCCGCGACGCCGACCGCCTCGACAAGGCAGGCAATCGCATAGGCTGAATAGACATTGCTGCGGCGCGCGACTCGTTGCCAGACGAATAGCGAGGGTACCGCCGTCAGGCCCGTCGCCAACCACACCATCGCCTCGAACACGCGGCTTTCGCCGCTCTGGCGCACGATGGCCACGATGAATGTTGCGGTGATGACATAGCCGAAGCCGAACAGGCCATAGGACAGGATGATCTTGGCGAGAGACGCGTTGCGCGGCAGCGCCGGCTCGCGCTTTGAATTTGCGCCGCCGACGGGCCCTTCGTTCGCCAGCAGAACGACGAGCACGAAACCGGCCAGCGACAGCGCTCCCGACCAGAACCAGGCGGCTGTCCAGCCGGCATGGATGGTGACGATCGCCGCCATCAGGATCGACGATCCGGCAATGCCGATGCCGACGCCGCCGAAATGCACGGCTTCGAAACCGGCGCGGCCGCTTCTGGCCAGATGGCTGAAGACGATGCTGGTCATGAACACCATGACGAAGGCGCTGGCGACGCCGGCAAGGAAGCGGATGACGAGGAATGGCGTCATGGTCTCGACGGCCCCCATCAGCGCCACCAGAATGGTGCTGGCTGCGAGCGCGCCGAACACCACCATGCGCTCGCGGCCATGCGCCCAGCCGCCGGCCGCGACGAGCGCGCCGACGAGATAGCCGAGATAGTTGGCCGATGCGATGAGGCCGGCATTGGAGGCGGAAAGCTCAAGCTCCTCCATCATGCCGGGGAGGATAGGCGTGTAGACGAAGCGGCCGATGCCCATGGCCACGGCAAGGGAGATCATGCCTGCGACGGCAAAACGAAGCGGTGACGAGGTCGGCTGTTCCATGGCCGCGCACAATATTGGCGTGCGCGGCTGAGACAATGCGACTTCAGTTGGTCCAGCACCGGTTTGTCTGGCGTTTTCCGGTCATCATCAAGAGGTGATCGGGATAGACGCTGAGCCAACTCATAAGGGTGGAAAGGGCAACGGGGCAGGTCTATGTAACAGGCTTGGCATCCATAACCGCAGGCTTTCCCAAATGACCGCACATTTGCCCATCACCACCTCCGTTCCCGGCGGCCCGGTTTCCATCGATCCGGTGAAGCTCGACCGGCTGGCCGAAGTGGCGATCAAGGTCGGGTTGCAGTTGCAGCCGGGGCAGGACCTGGTGCTGACGTCGTCGATTGCCGCCCTGCCGTTGACGCGCAAGATCGTCGAACAGGCCTACAAGGCAGGCGCCGGGCTGGTGACGCCGATCTTCAACGACGACGAAATCACGCTGGCGCGGTTCCGGCATGGTGCGGACGATGGTTTCGACCATGCCGCCGGTTGGCTCTATGAGGGCATGGCCAAGGCGTTTTCCAACAACGCGGCAAGGCTTGCCGTGCGCGGCGACGACCCGTCGCTGCTTTCGGGACAGGACGCATCCAAGGTGGCGCGCGCCAACAAGGCGAACTCGATGGCTTACCGGCCGGCGCTGGAGAAGATCACCGGCTTCGACATCAACTGGAACATCGTCGCCTATCCGGAAACGGCGTGGGCAAGGCAGGTGTTTCCGGGCGTTAGCGACGAGGTGGCGGTCGGCAAGCTTGCAGATGCGATCTTTGCCGCGAGCCGTGTCGATGGCGATGACCCGATCGGAGCTTGGAAGCTGCACAACGCGGTTCTCAAGGCGCGCACGGAATGGCTGAACGGCCACCGCTTCCATGCGCTGCATTTTACCGGACCCGGCACCGACCTTACCGTCGGGCTGGCTGATGAGCATGAATGGATGGGCGGCGCTTCGACCGCCAAGAACGGCATCACCTGCAATCCCAACATCCCGACCGAGGAAGTTTTCACGACGCCGCATGCGTTGCGGGTGTCGGGCCATGTTTCCTCGACCAAGCCGCTCTCCTATCAGGGCACGCTGATCGATAATATTTCGGTGCGCTTCGAGGAAGGCCGCATCGTCGAGGCCAAGGCGTCGCGGGGCGAGGACGTGCTGAAGAAGGTGCTCGACACCGATGCCGGTTCGCGCCGGCTGGGCGAGGTGGCGCTGGTGCCGCATTCCTCGCCGATTTCGAAAAGCGGCCTTCTGTTCTTCAACACGCTGTTTGATGAAAACGCTGCCTGCCATATCGCGCTTGGCCAGTGCTATTCGAAGTGCTTTGTGAATGGTGCCAAGCTGACGCCGGACGAGATCGCCGCGCGCGGCGGCAACAAGAGCCTTATCCACATCGACTGGATGATCGGTTCGGGCCAGATCGACATTGACGGCGTGCATAGCGATGGCCGCACCGTTCCGGTCATGCGCCAGGGCGAATGGGCCTAAAGCGGGTCCCGGGATGTCGGGCAGTTCGATAGCGATCAAACGCGTCTACGAGCCCGCCGCGGACAGCGACGGGCAGCGCGTGCTGGTCGATAGGCTTTGGCCGCGCGGCGTCAGGAAGGACTATGCCAAGCTTGATGAGTGGCTGAAGGAGATCGCGCCGAGCGATGAACTGCGCAAGTGGTTCGGCCACGATCCGGAACTTTGGACGGAATTCCAGCAGCGCTATCGCGAGGAACTGAAGGGCAAGGGCGAAGCGGTCGAGAAATTGCGCTGCCTTGTCGCCAAGGGCAAGGTGACGCTGCTTTTCGGCGCGCATGACGAAAAGCACAACAACGCCGTGGTGCTGGCCGACTATCTCAAGTGAGATTGTGGGTTAGCGGCCGCTGAGTTCCTGTGCATAGACATCCGGCTTGAACCCGACCAGCAGCCGCTCGCCAAGGTCTAGAACGGGGCGCTTGATCATGGTTGGGTGCTGAAGCATCAGCGCCTTTGCCTTTTTCGGCGTCAGGTCCTTTTTCTCATCGTCGGCCAGCGCGCGAAACGTTGTGCTTGCCTTGTTGAGCAGGATTTCCCAGCCGACCTTGTCGACCCATCCGTCGAGCCTCTTGGCGTCGAGGCCCTGCGCGCGATAGTCATGGAAGGCATAGCCGACCTTGTGGCCTTCCAGCCAGACGCGGGCCTTCTTGATCGTGTCGCAGTTGGGAATGCCGTACATGGTGATGGTCAACGGGCTGTCCTCATCGAGAAGTTTCCGGCACTCAAAGCCGATTCGCGGGGAATTGTCAGTTCGCACCGCAACCTTGCATTTACCAAACATCGTCGCCGTTAACCCGGCATCAAGGTTAATGCACCATTTTCGATGCCAATGGGTTTCAAGTAGCGTCCTGGAGAGTTCCCCGTGCATCGACGTGGTTGGAAGCGGCCGTCAGCCGCCGCCGGTGGCAAGCATCGTTCAATTTTCTCTCCGCTCGTCGTGGGCCTTGGCATCTGGATAGGGTTTCCTACCGTGACTGCCTTTCAGGACATGACCAGCCTTGTCTCGGGCCTCGAGGCGAACGCGCGCTGGAATTCCTATATCGAGAAGTCGGTGGCCGGTTCGACCCAGGCGGCCGAAATGCCGTTCGCGGTGTCTGCATCTACCGGCGCCATGTCGGGTGCCGGCGTCGATTTGCCGGGAGTGGGCACCGTGTCGTTCACCAGCAAGAGCGGCGTGGTCGGCGAGACGCCGGACGAGGATCGGATCGTGCGCACCGGCAAGGGTGGCCGTCTGGTCCAGATCGCGCCGGTAGCGCCCCCGAAGAACTTCAACGCCGGTTCGATATTCGAGCGCACCAGCTCGCTTTTGCGCCCCAGCATGGACAGCGACCTGAAACTTGCCTTCGCCAAGCCGAAGATCAAGGGCAAGGAAGTGGAGATCGCCGCCGCGTTCCATGTCAGGGAAGATAAGAAGCCGCAGGCGGGCATTTCGCCGATGCTGGCCAAGCTGATCAACAACGAGACGCCCGATGTTCTGGCAACCGCCTACGCACCGGCCGAGCCGGACTATGCCAAGGCGTCCCCGTTCGAGGCCCTGCTGCAGGATGAGCAGGCCGATGGCGGCCGCTTTATCCCGCCGATGGGCAAGGGTGACCATTCATGGCTGCAGAACCCGCTGCCCGCTGCCGTCTTCTCACAGCCGGAACAGGCCTGCCTTGCCAACGCCATCTATTTTGAAGCGCGCAGCGAATCCTTGCGTGGCCAGGCGGCCGTTGCGCAAGTCGTGCTCAACCGCGTTCGCAACCCGACCTATCCGAGCTCGATTTGCGGCGTCGTCTACCAGAACGACAACTGGTTCAACCGCTGCCAGTTCTCCTTCGCCTGCGATGGCCGCAAGGATCGCGTGACCGAACCTTCCCGCTACAAGATCGCCAAGGATATCGCCATGGCGGTGACCGCCGGCAAGATCTTCCTGCCCGAGGTCGGTTCGTCCACTCACTACTATGCCAGCTACGTCAATCCGGGCTGGGCGCGCGCCATGCACAAGATGACCAAGATCGGCCTGCACATCTTCTACCGCACCTATGGCGGGGGATGGAGCTGACCTTGCCTGTTGCCGTTTTTTACCGGACCGCCCTTTTGCCGTGTTCACGGCCGGATTCTGCCGATTGACGCCGCGGCCTGCGCCGGGCACGATGTCGCACTTACCTAACTTATTGATTTTACAGTACGAAATACTTGGATTTGAAAGCCATGCCGTGGCTTGACGGCGGCTAACCCTCTATCTATGTTGCGCCCCAATTGGATGCGGACCGACGGTGACGTTATGGCCGGGCAAGGAGGTTGCGATGGCCGATATGAAAAGGCCAGCCGGAACCGGAGAGACCGGCCCTGGTAACGATCGCAAAGGCGACATCCGCGACGACGAACTTGAGCGGCGTCGGCGTGAGCTTGAAGCATCTCTTGCAGCAAGGCAGCCGGAAGCGCTTAAGGGGGAAGACAACGCGAAAGCGGGCGGTGCGGTCGGTTACGGCCAGGCCTTCAAGCTGTCCAGCGAGTTCATCGCAGGGATAGCGGTAGGGGTCGGTATAGGCTGGATGATCGATCGGCTAGCCGGCACCTCGCCGTGGGGACTGATCGTGTTTCTGCTCCTCGGGTTCGCCGCCGGCGTGCTCAATGTCCTGCGTTCGGCTGGTCTGATTGCTGGCTTCGGAGAGGGCAAGTACGGCGTTGGCCCGAAGCGTGATTGAGGCGCGTCTTCGACGTGATGTATTTGAGAGAGCCGTGCGCGGCCATGTGAGGACTGAAAGTGGCAGCTGCTGACAAGGTCGATCCGATCCACCAGTTCCATATCAACAAGATCATACCGATCGATTTCGGTGGCTATGATCTGTCCTTCACCAATTCCTCGCTGTTCATGGTTGCTACCGTCGTGGTGGCTTCGCTGTTCCTCTATCTGGCCACTTCCGGGCGCCACCTCATTCCGTCGCGCTGGCAGTCTTCCGCCGAGATGACCTATGAGTTCGTCGGCTCGATGCTGAAGGATTCGGCCGGATCGCACGGCATGCGGTTCTTCCCGCTCGTGTTCTCGCTTTTCATGTTCATCCTGACGGCCAATCTGCTTGGCCTGTTTCCTTACTTCTTCACCATCACCAGCCACATCATCGTCACCTTCGCCCTGGCGATCCTGGTGATCGGCATCGTGGTGTTCTACGGCCTTGCCAAGCACGGCTTCGGTTTCTTCAAGCTGTTCGTGCCAAGCGGCGTGCCGATGCTGCTCTTGCCGCTGGTCGTGGCAATTGAGGTGGTGTCCTTCCTGTCGCGTCCGGTCAGCCTCTCGGTTCGTCTTTTCGCCAACATGCTGGCAGGCCACATCACGCTCAAGGTTTTCGCAGGCTTCGTCGTTTCGCTGAGCGCGCTTGGCGCGGTCGGCATCGCCGGCGCCATCCTGCCGCTGATCATGGCTGTGGCGCTGACGGCGCTCGAACTGCTTGTTGCGGCCCTTCAGGCCTATGTTTTCGCCATTCTCACCTGCATGTACCTGAACGACGCCCTGCATCCCGGGCACTAACAGAATCGCTCGCAGACGGTCTGCGTCGACGAACCCCAAACTGAGATCCTACAAGGAGTTGAACAAATGGAAGCTGAAGCAGCAAAGTACATCGGCGCTGGTATTGCGTGCCTGGGCATGGGTGGCGCGGGCATTGGCCTGGGCAACATCTTCGGCAGCTACCTCGCCGGCGCTCTTCGCAATCCGTCCGCAGCCGATGGCCAGTTCGGCCGCCTGATTTTCGGCTTCGCCGTGACGGAAGCTCTCGGCATTTTCTCGCTGCTCATCGCGCTTCTGGCGCTGTTCGGCTGATCTGTCGTTGAATGTGGGGCCGTCCGCATCCGCGGTCGGCCCGAATGACGGGGACGAGAAATGTTCGTGACACCAGCCTATGGGCAAGAAACCGCGCCAGCTGTCGAAGGCAGCGATGCGCATGCCACAAGCGGCGCGCAGGCCGGAACGGAAGTTCCGCACGAAGCGGCGCATGAGGGCACGTTTCCGCCCTTCGATCCGGCGACCTTCGCATCGCAGATCTTCTGGCTGGCCATCACGTTCGGCCTCTTCTACCTGTTCCTGAAGCGGGTGGTGATGCCGCGCCTTGCCGGCATCCTCGATACGCGCTCCAGCCGTATTGCACAGGATCTCGACCAGGCCGCCAGGCTGAAGGGCGAGGCCGACGCTGCGGTTGCTGCCTACGAGCAGGAACTGGCGGAAGCAAAGGCGGGCGCCAATGCTATCGGCCAGCAGGCTCGCGATGCGGCGAAGGCCGAAGCCGAGACCGCCCGCAAGAAGGTCGAGGCAAACCTGGAAAAGAAGCTGGCCGAGGCCGAGGCGCATATCGCCTCGATCAAGTCCAGCGCCATGAAGGACGTCGGCGGCATCGCTGAATCCACCGCCACGGCAATCGTCGAGCAACTGGTCGGCAAGGCCGACAAGGCAGGCGTGGCTGCGGCAGTGAAATCGATCGCGGGCTGAGGGAAGAGCAATGGACGCAACATCTCTCGCAACCGTATGGGCAACCGTTGCCCTCTTCATCTTCATTGGCATCTGCATCTACATCAAGGTGCCGGCGCTGATTTCGAAGTCGCTCGACCAGCGTGCCGACAAGATCCGCACTGAACTGGATGAGGCGCGCAAGCTGCGCGAGGAGGCACAGGCGCTGCTGGCCGAGTACCAGAAGAAGCGCAAGGCCGCCGAGAAGGACGCCGCCGACATCGTCGAGGCAGCCAAGCGCGAAGCTGCAGTGCTTGCCGAAGAGGCGCACAAGAAGACCGAAGACTACGTTGCCCGCCGAACCGCGCTTGCCGAGCAGAAGATCGGCCAGGCCGAGCGCGAGGCGATCAACGAAGTGCGCGCCAGTGCCGTCGATCTCGCCGTTGAAGCCGCCCGCAAGGTTCTGGCAGGCCGCGTCGATGCCAAGGCGGATGGCGACCTGTTCAAGGCTTCGCTGGCGGAAGTGAAGGCCAAGCTCAACTAGGTCCGAGCCGACTTATCACCGATACATCGAGCCGCTGGGGAAACCCGGCGGCTTTTTGCTGTGGGGGATGAGGCGCTCGGTCTTTCAGCTTTGGGCCACCCGCTTCAATTGCTTTCGATCACACGGGTCTTCAAAGGTCGCAACCCATTTCGGGAGACCTGTTCTCGCGGTTAGACGCCGAGAGATACGGTTTCTGGCTCCGCGGCATCGTCGGCTTCCAGCCTGAAAGGGGCGAAGGAAACGCGGTGCAGACGTTTCAATGGGCCATGCGCCTTGATGGCGACGCGGTGGCGCTGGGTGGCGTAGCCCATGTGAACCTCGAAGCCGTAGTGGACATGAAGCTTACCGCAGTCGGCCATCATGCGGTCGCGCATGACTTTGGCGACGATAGAGGCTGCAGCGATCGACTGCGAGCGCTGATCTCCCTTGACCAGCGCGCGACCGAGACAAGGCAGGCCGGGCGGCACGTCGCGGCCATCGGCCAGCGCAAGCTTCGGCCGGACCGGCAGGCCGCACAGCGCCCGCCGCATCGCCTCCAGGCTGGCCTTGCGGATGTCGCTGGCGTCGATGCCTTCGGCGCAGACCGAGGCCATGGCGACGCCGAGCGCCGAGCCGAGGATCGTCTCGAAGACGGCTTCGCGCTGCGCATGGCTGAGCCGCTTGGAATCGTCGAGGCCATCTGGGATGTTGGTGGGGTCGAGTACGACCGCAGCAGCGACCACCGGCCCCGCGAGCGGGCCGCGGCCTGCCTCGTCCATTCCGGCAACCGGCCACAGGCCTTCTGCTTTCGCCGCCGTTTCGAAGGAGAAGTCTGGACGTTCGACAATGTCGAAGAGAAGCGGAGAATCGGGGCGCGCGCGAACCATGGTGCGGCGAGGTTCGCATTGGCCCCGATTCTCCGCAAGACCCTTCCGGCCGGTGGGGGAACGGGCGGGAAGGGAGCCGTCGGCGGGGACGGGCCGGACGGGATGGGTCAGGACGGAACGCGCGGCGCTCCGGCAATTGTCACAACAGCATCAACTGCTCGTTTTCCTTGGCGGCGGCGACGAACTGATCGGTGCGCAGCGTGCGCCGCTCGATGTTGAGGCCGAGCCGCTTGGCCGCGATTTCGAAGCGCCGCCCGATCTGCCAGGCGTAGGGACCGGCTCCCTTCATGCGCTTGCCCCATTCGGAATCGTAGTCCTTGCCGTCGCGCATCGAGCGCACCAGCGACATCACGTGCCGATAGCGGTCGGGATAGTGGCGCAGCAGCCAGTCCTTGAAGATCGGGCTGACCTCGAGCGGCAGCCGCAGCACTACATAACCCGCCTCGCGTGCGCCAGCCGCGCGCGCCGAATCAAGAATGCGCTCCATTTCCTGGTCGGTGAGGCCGGGGATGATCGGCGCCACCATGACCGATGTGGGAATACCTGCATCGGTGAGTTGCCGGATCGCTTCAAGCCGCTTGGTCGGCGTCGAAGCGCGCGGTTCCATCGTCCGCGCCAGCATGCGGTCCAGCGTCGTGACCGACAGCGCCACCTTGGCAAGGCCGCGCTCGGCCATCCGCGCCAATATGTCGATGTCGCGCGTTACCAGTGCGGACTTGGTGACGATGCCGACCGGGTGGCCGCGCGCCTCCAGCACTTCGAGGATTTCGCGCATGATGCGGTACTGTTTCTCGATCGGCTGGTAGGGATCGGTGTTTGTGCCGATGGCGATGGTGCGCGGCGTGTAGCCGTCCTTCGACAACTCCCTGTCGAGCAGGCGGGCGGCGTCCGGCTTGGCAAACAGCTTCGCTTCGAAATCGAGCCCCGGCGACAGGCCCATGAACGCGTGCGTCGGTCGGGCAAAGCAATAGACGCAGCCATGTTCGCAACCACGATAGGGATTGATCGAGCGGTCGAAGGAAATATCCGGCGACTCGTTGCGGGTGATTATGGTGCGCGGCCGTTCGACCTGCACTTCGGTCTTGAACGGCGGCAAATCCTCCAGCGAATCCCAGCCGTCGTCGAAGACGTGCCGGCTGACCGGCTCGAACCTTCCCGAAGGGTTGATACCCGCCGAGCGCCCGCGATTGCGGTCCGGCCGCACGCGCATTCCGCTTTGTTCAATCATCGCATTGGCCATCTCTGCTCGTCCGGCCCCAAAAGCTGCAATGTCTGCGCGCACGATCTGTTCCATCTTGGCTTTCTCCCAAGGTGTATTTCCGGGCTGTCGAATCGCCGTTCTCATGAAATTATTCCTATCGCCCAAAAGAGAACAAAGCAAGAACTTTGTTATCGCCGCCGCAACCGGGAACTGGTGGAACGCCAAGCTTTCAGCTATGGCATCGGCATGCTGAGCGCCGTGATCGAGACCGAAAATGACGAGGAGGGGCTGGCCCGCTCGCTGGCCTCGCTGATCGGCGGCGCGGTCGAAGGCATGCTGCGCGATGTTGTCGTGCGCGACCGCGGTTCGACCGACCAGACCCACAAGGTTGCCGAACATGCCGGCTGCGTGTGGCTGCCGGAGGCCGATCTCGGGGCCGCGATCCATCGGGCCAAGGGTGAATGGCTGCTTTTTCTGCAACCAGGCGCGCGCCTGCTCGACGGTTGGGTCGATGATGCCGCCGCCCATGTGGCCAAGGCGACGATGCCGGCGCGTTTCAGCCGGTCCCGCGCCGAGCGCACGCCTTTCCTGTCGCGCGTTTTTGTTCGCCCCGATGCGCTGGTGCAAGGCTTGCTGATCCCCAAGGCAAGGGCGTTGGCGCTGGCGAAAAGTGCTGCCGATGCCGAGGCTCTCGCGCGCGGACTGGCAATGAAGACGCTGCAAGCGGAGATCGTGCCGGCTTCGCGGAAGCGGTAGCCAGAACCGTCAGCGCGGGACGCCGGCGACGGAGCCGCGCACGACGAGATCGACGGGCCACACTTCGCCGCGGATGTCGGTTTCGAGACCTGAAATGCGGGCCGCCAGTCGCTCGGCGACGCGCGCGCCGGCTGCCCGGATCGAGGAACGGGTGGTGGCGAGCGGTACGGAGAAATTCTCCGGTTTCAGCCACGAAAAAACGTCGTCATGCGCGATCAGCGACACGTCGCCCGGAATGCTGACGGCAAGGTCGCGCGCGGCCCGCACGACGCCGAGCGCCATGATCAGACTGGAACAGAGGATGGCGGTCGGCGCCTCGGCGCTTTCCATGAGCCGCCGCGCTGCCCGGTAGCCGTTCTCCTCGGTCATCGTCATCGAAAGCATGTGCCGCTCGTCGAGCGACAGGCCGTCGCCGGCGAGCGCTCGGCGCACGCCTTGCTCGCGGTGGATGGCGAAGGTTTCCCTTATGTCGCCGTTGATCAGCGCAATGCGCCGATGGCCAAGTTGCAGCAACAGCCGCGTCGCCTCGCGAAATGCGCCCTCATTGTCGATGTCGATATAGGAATAGTCGAATGCGTGGCCGTCGCTGCGGCCATGCACGATGAAGGGGATGCCGAGCGCATGCAGGAGCGCGATGCGGCGGTCGGCGGGTAGAGGCGAGGAGATGTAGACGGCATCAACCTGCTTGTTGGCCACGATGCGCCGATAGGTGGTTTCCTGGTCGTCGACGTCGGCGGGCGAGAGCACTAGGTCCAATTCATGCGAGCGGGCATAGTCGCCGAGACCGGACAGGAATTCGACGAAATGCGGATCGATGTCGACGCTGGCACCGGTCGGCAGCACGTAGCCGATCATGCCGGTCTTGCCGGTGGCGAGCCGCCGCGCGCTCGGGTTGGGGCGGTAGCCGTGCCGCTTGGCGGCGTCCATCACGCGCCGGCGCGTTTCCTCGTTGACCTCCGGATAGCCGTTCAGCGCACGGCTCACCGTCGTCTGCGAAAGCGCCAGCATCTGGGATAGCTGCTTGAGGTTCAAGAACCTGTCTCCGAAATCCAAAGCGCTTTAAAAACTCGGCCAATGAAGGCGAGTGTGCTCCGCCCAACAATAGGCGCAGCGACGGGCCGAAGAAAGACGGAACCGTTGCTGCGGCGCAAAAATGCATGGTGCGGTGCAGAATCTTGGCTGTACTGCAGAAAATTAAATCGATTAATCTTTATGCGGCTTGACTCTCCCTCGATTCAGTGACGAGATAAGAGGAACCAAAGCGCTTTGAAATTGCCTTCAAAGAGTCAGGTCTGGCCTTGAAGGCGCAAAGCAGCCTCGGCGCGCGGAATGGAGGTTCCGCACGATATCTTGCACCATTGGGAGGAAGCCGATGAAGAAGATGCTTTTGACGGGCGCGGCCCTTGTCGCGCTGGCGTGGAGCCTGCCCGCGCATGCGGAACTGAAGTTCAAGCCGGGTGAGGACCAGAAATTTCACTGGGCGAATTTCGACGAGCTGAAGAAGGTCGATCTCAAGGGCGAGACGCTGACCATTTTCGGGCCGTGGCGCGGCGAGGACGAGGAACTGGTGCGTTCGGTGCTGGCCTATTTCATCGAGGCCACCGGCGTGGAGGTGAAATATTCCTCTTCCGAAAACTATGAGCAGCAGATCGTCATCGACACGCAGGCTGGCAGCCCGCCCAATATCGCCATCCTGCCGCAGCCGGGCCTGATCCAGGACCTTGCGTCCAAGGGCCTGCTGACCCCGCTTGGCGACGATGTCGCCACCTGGGTGAAGGACAATTACGGCGCCGGCCAGTCCTGGGTTGATCTTGGCACCTACAAGGGCAAGGACGGCACGCCGGGCTACTACGCTTTCCCCTACAAGGCCGACGTGAAGTCGCTGGTCTGGTATTCACCGGACAATTTCGAGGAAGCAGGCTACGAGGTTCCCAAGACGCAGGAGGAACTGACGGCGCTTGAGCAGAAGATCATTGCCGACGGTGGCAAGCCGTGGTGCATCGGGCTTGGCTCCGGCGGCGCGACCGGCTGGCCGGCGACCGACTGGGTGGAAGACATCATGCTGCGCACGCAGCCGCCCGAAACCTACGACAAGTGGGTGAAGAACGAGATTCCGTTCAACGATCCGGCGGTGGTGAACGCCATCGACATCTTCGGCAAGATCGCGACCGACGACAAGATGGTGGACGGCGGCGCGGCCGCGGTTGCGGCGACCGATTTCCGCGACAGCCCCAAGGGCCTCTTCACGGTGCCGCCGAAGTGCTACATGCACCATCAGGCATCGTTCATTCCCTCCTTCTTCCCGGAAGGGACCGAACTCGGCGTCGATGCGGACTTCTTCTATTATCCGCCCTACGCTTCGAAGCCGGAGCTTGGCCAGCCGGTTCTGGGTGCCGGAACGCTGGTGATGATCACCAAGGATTCCAAGGCCGCGCGCGAATTCATCAAGTTCCTCGAAATGCCGCTCGCGCATGAATTGTGGATGGCGCAGAAGAGCTTCGTGACCCCATTCAAGGGCGCAAACACCGAGGCCTATGGTTCGGATGCGCTGAAGAAGCAGGGCGAAATCCTGGCCAATGCCACGACCTTCCGCTTCGACGGTTCCGACCTGATGCCGGGCAAGATAGGTGCAGGTTCGTTCTGGACCGGCATGGTCGACCTGGTTGGCGGCAAGCCGGCGGAAGCCGTGGCAACCGACATCCAGAAGAGCTGGGACGCCATCAAGTAGAGGCGAGGGGCGGACGCAGCCTCCCAGGCGCGCTGGCCCGGACCCTAGAAGGCCCGGGCCAGTGGGAGGGGAGACCAGCGTGACATTTCAAGCGGCCTGACGCGGTGCCCATGGGCTGACCGTGCGTGTCGGCTGCGCGACAAGGGATGGGGCAGGGATTGCCCCGACCGGAAAAGAATCGGCTCTCGGGGGAGGAACCCATGGCAGCGCAGATTTTCTCGGCCATTTTCGTCATCATTGTCGGTGTCGGCGGTTGCGTCGCCTATTTCTGGGGCGCGAACAAGCTGCTCGACCTGATCTTCCCCTCGCGCGGCGTGGCAGGCGCTGCGGCCGTCGACAATCTTCGCCGGCAGGGTCTGGTGCGGCCGTGGCTGTTCGTCGGCCCGGCGTTACTGATCCTGACGGTCTACCTGATCTATCCGGTTATCGAGACGCTGAGGCTTTCGTTCATGGACCGGGGCGGTGAGCATTTCGTCGGCTTCGCCAACTATGCCTGGGCCTTCGGCGACCGCGAGTTCCGCAACTCCATCCTCAACAACATCTTGTGGCTGGCGGTGGTGCCGGCGGCCTGCACCTTCCTCGGGCTGGTGATCGCGGTTTTGACCGACCGCATCTGGTGGGGAACCATCGCCAAGAGCCTGATCTTTTTGCCGCTGGCGATCTCATTCGTCGGCGCAAGCGTGATCTGGAAATTCATCTACGAGTATCGCGGCGAAGGCCAGGTGCAGATCGGCATCCTCAACGCCATTGTGCAGTATTTCGGCGGCGCGCCGCAGGTGTGGATTTCGATCCCCTTCTGGAACAACTTCTTTTTGATGGTGATCCTGATCTGGATCCAGACCGGCTTTGCCATGGTGATCCTGTCGTCGGCGCTGCGCGGCATTCCGGAGGAAACGCTGGAGGCGGCGGTGATCGACGGGGCAAGCCCGTTCCAGATTTTCTGGAAGATCATGATCCCGCAAATCTGGGGCACGATCGCGGTGGTGTGGACCACCATCACCATCCTCGTGCTGAAGGTCTTCGACATCGTCTTGACCATGACCAACGGCCAGTGGAACAGCCAAGTGCTCGCCAATCTGATGTTCGACTGGATGTTCCGTGGCGGCGGCGATTTCGGCCGTGGCGCGACCATTGCGATCATCATCATGATCGCGGTGATCCCGATCATGATCTGGAACATACGCCAGGCCAACCGCGAGACGGGAGGGCATTGAGATGAACAGTTCAGGCAAATCCGTCATCGGCCGTTTCGGCGTCCATTTTGCCGTGCTGGTGTTCGTGGTCATCTGGACGATCCCGACGCTCGGCATCTTGGTGTCGTCGCTGCGCGACAAGGACCAGATCATCGCCTCGGGCTGGTGGAATTCGTTTTCGACCTCGAGCCAGACCGGCGCGGGGCGTCTCGGAACGGCTGCCGACCAGGTCGAGAAGGACGGCAAGTTCCTGATCATGGGCAATCTGTTCGAGGCGGGAAACGCCGCGACGTTGTCTGCCTTCGGCGTGCGTTCGCAGGAGCCGACCAAGTATGAAGCGGGTTCGGTGGCGGAGCTGAACGACGGCGTGACGCTGCAGGTCAACGAGGACGGCTCTTATGTGCTGACCTCGCCGGTGAAGTTCGAAGGCGCGCGCGGCCAGCGCGTCTACTACGCGGCCTCGACGCCGCCACGCTTCACCACGGAGAACTACCAGACGGTGCTGTTTTCCGAAGGCATCGGCCGCTCGTTCATGAATTCGCTGACGGTGACGATCCCGGCCACGGTGATCCCTATCCTGATCGCCGCCTTTGCCGCCTACGCGCTGGCCTGGATGCGGTTTCCGGGGCGGGCGCTGTTGATCGCCGTCATCATCGGCCTGCTCGTCGTGCCGCTGCAGATGTCGCTGATCCCGCTGCTCAAGCTTTATAACGGCGTCGGCGTGTTCTTCGGCGTGCCGGTGAAGACCTATCTCGGCATCTGGCTGGCGCATACCGGCTTCGGCCTGCCCTTCGCCATCTACCTGCTGCGCAGCTACATCGCCGGCCTGCCGCGCGAGATCATGGAATCGGCGCGCATCGATGGCGCGAGCGACTTCGAGATTTTCGTCAAGATCGTTCTGCCGTTGTCGTTCCCGGTGCTGGCGTCCTTCGCCATCTTCCAGTTCCTTTGGGTATGGAACGACCTTCTGGTGGCGATGGTGTTCCTCGGCACCGAGGCAGACCAGATCGTGCTGACCGCCAAGCTGAATGCGCTTTTGGGTTCGCGCGGCGGCGACTGGGAAATCCTGACCACCTCGGCCTTCGTCACCATCATCGTGCCGCTGATCGTGTTCTTCTCACTGCAACGCTACTTCGTGCGCGGCCTTCTCGCCGGCTCGGTCAAGGGAGGCTGATTTCAATGCAGGCGGCGCAACGCGTCCAGAACCCGGCCCTTGCCGTAAACCGTGACTGGTGGCGCGGCGCGGTGATCTACCAGATCTATCCGCGCAGCTATCAGGACAGCAATGGCGACGGTATCGGCGACCTGAAGGGCATCATCCAGAGGCTGCCTTATATTGCGGGCCTCGGCGTCGATGCGATCTGGATTTCGCCCTTTTTCAAGTCGCCGATGCGCGACTTCGGCTACGACGTCACCGATTATTGCGGCGTCGATCCGATGTTCGGCACGCTGGCGGACTTCGATCAACTGGTGGACGAAGCGCATCGGCTTGGCCTGAAAGTGATGATCGACGAGGTGATTTCGCACACCGCCGACGATCACCCCTGGTTCAAGGAAAGCCGCGCCAGCCGCAACAATGCCAAGGCCGACTGGTATGTGTGGGCCGACGCCAAGCCGGACGGCACGCCGCCCAACAACTGGCTGTCGATCTTCGGCGGCTCGGCCTGGCAGTGGGATACCCGCCGCCAGCAATATTATCTGCACAATTTCCTGTCCGAGCAGCCCGACCTGAACTTCCACAACAGCGAGGTTCAGGATGCGTTGCTGGACGTGACCCGCTTCTGGCTGGACCGCGGCGTCGACGGCTTTCGCCTCGACACCATCAACTTCTATTTCCATTCCAGGGGCCTGGAGGACAACCCGGCCCTGCCGCCGGAAGAGCGCAACGACCAGACCGCGCCGGCGGTTAATCCCTACAACTACCAGGACCATCTCTACGACAAGAGCCAGCCCGAAAATGTCGGCTTCCTCGAACGTTTCCGGGCCTTGCTGGATGAATATCCGGCGGCAGCCGCTGTCGGTGAAGTTGGCGATTCGCAGCGCGGGCTGGAGGTGGTGGCGGCCTATACGGCGGGCGAAAAGCGCGTCCACATGTGCTATTCCTTCGACTTCCTCGCACCCGAAAAGATCAGCGCCGCCAAGGTGCGCGGCGTGCTGGAAAGCTTCGGCAAGGTGGCGACCGATGGCTGGTCGTGCTGGGCGTTTTCCAACCACGATGTGATGCGGCATGCTTCGCGCTGGGCTGCCGGTGAGGCCGATCCGAAGGCCTACCTCAAGGTGGTTTCGGCGCTGTTGATGTCGCTGCGCGGCTCGGTCTGCCTCTATCAGGGCGAGGAGCTTGGGCTGACCGAAGCAAACCTTGCCTTCGAGGATTTGCAGGACCCCTATGGCATTCGCTTCTGGCCGGAGTTCAAGGGTCGCGACGGCTGCCGCACGCCGATGGTGTGGGACGAAAACGCTGCCAACGGCGGCTTCTCGAGCGCCAAGCCCTGGTTGCCGGTGCCGCGCGAGCATCTGGCCAGCGCCGTCAGCAGGCAGCAGGGCGATGAGGCCTCGCTGCTGGAGCACTATCGCCGCTTCCTGGCATTCCGCAGTGCGCATCCCGCCTTTGCCAAGGGCGACATCGAGTTCCTTGCTGGGGACGACGACACGGTGGTTTTCACCCGCCGCGAGGGCAACGAGCAGATCGTGTGCGCCTTCAATCTCGGCAGCAAGCCGGCCGAAGTCGATTTGGGCTCCGGACATGCGCTGCAACCCCTGTCCGGGCATGGCCTGTCCGGCCAAGCGGCGGAGGGCAAGGTGCGGCTTGGCGGTTACGGTGCCTGGTTCGGGCGGATTGCCTGATCAGGGTTCAAAAAATTCACGGGAGGAAATCATGGCCGATCTGACGCTCAGGCAAGTGAAGAAATCCTACGGGAGCGTGCATATCCTTCACGGCATCGACCTCGACATCAAGTCGGGCGAATTCATCGTTTTCGTCGGGCCTTCGGGTTGCGGAAAATCCACGCTGCTGAGGACGATTGCCGGGCTGGAGGAAATCAGTTCCGGCGAACTCAACATCGCCGGCGAGCGCGTCAACGACGTGCCGCCGTCGAAGCGCGGCATCGCCATGGTGTTCCAGTCCTATGCGCTTTATCCGCACATGACGGTGTACGACAACATGGCCTTCGGCATGAAGATCGCGAAGGAAGACAAGGCCGAGATCGACCGGCGCGTCAAGCAGGCGGCTGAGATCCTGCAACTGACCAAGTACCTCGATCGGCTGCCGCGCGCCATGTCGGGCGGCCAGCGCCAGCGCGTCGCAATCGGCCGCGCCATCGTGCGCAACCCCAAGGTCTTCCTGTTCGACGAGCCGCTGTCGAACCTCGACGCGGCGCTGCGCGTGGCGACCCGCATCGAGATCGCCAAGCTGAAGGAATCCATGCCCAACACGACGATGATCTATGTCACCCACGACCAGGTCGAGGCGATGACATTGGCGGACCGCATCGTCGTGTTGAAGGATGGCCACATCGAGCAGGTCGGCACGCCGATGGACCTCTATAAGAAGCCGGGCAACCTGTTCGTGGCGCAGTTCATCGGCTCTCCGGCCATGAACATCTTGCCGGCGACCGTCGCGACGGCAGGCAAGGCGACGGTGGTGGATCACGTCGGCGGGCGCAAGGCGACGGTGCCGATCGCTTCGCCGGCCTCTGCCAAGGGGTCAGCCATCAGCTTCGGCGTCAGGCCCGAGGACCTGTTTGTCGCCACCGGCGCTGATTATCTGTTCGAGGGCAAGGTCGACTATGTCGAGCAACTGGGCGAAGTGCAGCTTGTCTATGTCGATATCGGTCGCGGCGACCAGCCTCTGGTGACGAAGCTTCCCGGAAATGTGGAGGTCAAGCGCGGCAGCACGTTGAAACTGACTGCCAATGCGGAAGACCTGCACATTTTCGACAGCACGGGGCGCTCGTTTGCGCATGCCGATGCGGTGGCTGAAGCTGCCTGAGAGGGGTACATCCGGACAAAATAAAAGAGCGGCGGTAAAGCCCGCCGCCCTTTGGGTAGTCTCGGTCGATTATTAGCTGTTGCCGCCGAGACGCTGTTCTGCAGCGGTGTTCGACTTCACAACGTAAGGGTTCGAAGCCGAGTTGACCGAAGCGGTGTAGCTGCTGTCAACATTGGTCGCTGCAGGCGGGTTGTTGACCGCATCGGAACCGTAGTGGTCGCTGCCGGCGAAGGAGGCGCCGGTAACAGCGAGAATGGCGGCGGCGGCGAGAGCAATCTTCTTCATTTCAAGTACTCCAGATTCTAAAACATCCGTCCATCTAGCGGCGTTTCCTTGGGAGGATTTTTGCGTCGTTTGGACCTCCCCGATGTGGGTTGGGATAGGCCGGCTTGCCAATCACGAAATTGTTCATAGTTGGACTAATCCAACACCTCTTGAACATATGAAATGTCCGCTTAACAGGAAAATTTACCAAGCAATATCAATATGATGATCGGAATGGCAGTTTGATGAAAAAGCAGGTTCCCGTTTTCTTGTTCACGGCGTCTTGGACACACCGTCAACAAAAGCCGGCTAATGTCCCCTTGAGTTTTCCGTGGCATGAAATTTTCATCGAAAATTTCTGTTCCGCCAATGACTGTTTGCCCGGGTGAGGTTCGACACGCACCGTGCTCGACAGGAACTGGCCTCACCATATGCTGCCCCTTGAGACTTGAGTGTTCGCGCAAAGAGGCGCTAGAAAGCCGCCCGCCGATGCCTCGGCGTCAAAGGAGCTGGACGATGCTGCGCAAGACGGATTTCTTCATCGATGGAAAATGGGTCGCTCCGGTGGTGGCAAGGGAGCTGGAGGTTATCAACCCGGCTGACGAGCAACCCTTTGCGGTGATCTCGATGGGGTCGGCTGCTGACGTCGACAAGGCAGTGGCTGCGGCGCGGCGCGCCTTTGAAAGCTGGAGCGTGACCACCCGCGAGGAGCGGCTGGCGGCGCTGGAGCGCCTGCTCAAGGTCTACAAGACCCGCATGGGCGACATGGCCAAGGCGATTTCCGACGAGATGGGCGCGCCGATCAAGCTTGCCTTCGAATCGCAGGCGGCAAGCGGTGCAGGGCACATCGAGGCCTTCATCCGGACGCTGAGGGACTACAGGTTCGAGACGCCGCTGAGCGACGACAATCATGGCGAGCACATCGTGCATGAGCCGATCGGCGTGTGCGGCCTGATCACGCCGTGGAACTGGCCGATGAACCAGGTGACGCTGAAGGTGGTGCCGGCACTGGCGGCAGGCTGCACCGTGGTGCTGAAGCCTTCGGAAATCGCACCGATCTCATCGGTGGTCTTTGCCGAGATCATGGAAGAAGCGGATTTCCCGGCCGGCGTGTTCAACATGGTCAATGGCGACGGACCGGGCGTCGGTGAGGCGATGTCGCGCCATCCCGGCATCGACATGATGTCGTTCACCGGATCGACCCGCGCCGGCATTGCCGTTGCCAAGGCGGCGTCTGAGACGATCAAGCGCGTTGCGCTGGAACTGGGCGGCAAGTCGCCCAACATCGTCTTTGCCGACAGCGACCTAGAGGCTGCGATCAAGCGCGGCGTGCGCCACTGCTTCAACAACACCGGCCAGTCGTGCAACGCGCCGACCCGCATGCTGGTCGAGCGCCCGGTCTATGACCGCGCCGTGGGCATTGCAGCCGATGTGGCAGCGACCGTGAAGGTGGGCAATCCGGCAGACGACGGCAACCACATCGGACCGCTGTCTTCCGAAGTGCAGTTCACCAAGGTGCAGAGCTTGATCGAACAGGGGATCAAGGAAGGCGCGCGCGTGGTGGCCGGCGGGCTTGGCAGGCCGGAAGGCTTCAACCGCGGCTATTATGTGCGCCCGACCATCTTTGCCGACGTGAACAACGACATGACCATTGCGCGCGAGGAAATCTTCGGGCCGGTGCTGGCGATGATCCCGTTCGATAGCGAGGACGATGCGGTGGCCATTGCCAACGACACGCCCTATGGGCTCGCCGCCTATGTGCAGTCGGGCGACAAGGTGAAGGCGCAGCGCGTGGCCCGCAAGCTGCGTGCCGGCATGGTGCAGATCAACGGCACCAGCCGTCCCTATGGCAGCCCGTTCGGCGGCTACAAGCAGTCCGGCCTTGGCCGCGAAGGCGGCAAGTGGGGCCTGGAGGATTTCCTCGAGGTCAAGGCAGTGAGCGGCTGGGACGAGGCCGTCGGCTGAACATTACAGATCAGCCGTAACCTTGAGATAGTTGGCCGCGATTTCGCGCATGCGCTCGCGGCTGAAGCTCGGTCCGTGGCCGCCATGGCCGATGCGGATCGGCAGATGGAGCAGGCGCTCCATGGTCTGGCAATAGGCGGTTCGATCCGAATCCGGCAGGTCGTCGATCAACGTGTCGTCGTAAATGGCGTCGCCGCTGAACAGCGTGCCGTCGGTCTGATCGAAAAGGGCGATGGAGTCCGGCGAATGACCGGGCAGATGCAGCACGGTGAACCGGCGGTCGCCGAGATCGACGACGTCGCCTTCGCTGAGCGCACGCGTCAGCGGTGCAGGCTTGATGGCGTAGGTCGCAGCACTCCAGCCCGGCTCGGGAAGTTGCGAGACGGGGTCCTCCATGTCGCGGAAAAAGTCTGCGTAGGTGGCGGCGTCGCCCATCCGCTCGAATTCGGCAGCACTTTCGACGGGACCGTAGCGGACCGGGAATTCGTGCATCGAACCGACATGGTCGAGATGGATGTGAGTGGCGACGACGATCAGCGGCTTGCCGGTGGTCGTCGCAATTTCCGGCGAAAGCGGGCGGATGCCCATGCCGGTGTCGACGAGCAGATCGGCATCGCGACCGACGACATGCCAGATGTTGGCGCGCAAATAGTCGTTGACGTATGGCTCGGTCAGGTGCGTGGTGACCGCGTCAACATGCTGCTTCGCGAACCAGCCCGCCATCAGACGAACGGCCGCCCGACCTGGTATTTGGCCGGGACGAGACGCTTCAGATAATCATAGGCGGGTTGCGCAAGGCGGTTGGCGTCGGCCTGCATGAAGTCGGGCGGCATGTGGCGCGTCTTGCCGGCGACGTGGTCGAGCGGCACTTTCTTGAGCACGGTCTGGCGACCGTCGAATTGCAGCGCGACCGAGCCGCCGCCTTCGCCGGCGACCGCGGCAGCAAATGCGCCGGCATTGAAGGCTTCTTCGCTGTCGACCGGGTTGATGGCGCCGACATAGCCGCGCGGCATGTAGCCCAGCGCATCGACGCGGGCGCGCTTGCCGGGCAGGTGGGTTGCGAGCGCCTGTTCCAGCGCTGCGGTGAGGTCGCTGCCGGAAAGCTTGACGTTGCCATGCGCGTCGCGCTCCAGCCGCTCGGGCGGCACAAGGCTTTCGACCAGCGCCTTGCCGTCGGCGGTGGACACGCCTTCGGAGACGGCGACGATGCAGCGGCGGTGGCGGTCGAGCGTGGCGCGGACATCATCGACGAAGCGCGAAACCTCGAAGGCGCGTTCGGGGACGTAGACAAGATGCGGGCCGCTGTCTTCATCCAGTTGCCACGCGGCGGAGGCTGCGGTGAGGAAGCCGGCATGGCGGCCCATGACGATGCCTACATAGATGCCGGGCAGCGCGCGGAAATCGAGGTCCACGGAGAGGAAAGCGCCGGCAACGAATTCGGCTGCCGAGATGAAGCCCGGCGTGTGGTCGTTTTCTTCCAGATCGTTGTCGATGGTCTTGGGCGCATGGACAAAGGCGATGCTGCCGCCGGATGCGTCGGCGAGGATCTGCTGCGTGCCGGCGGTGTCGTTGCCGCCGATATAGATGAAGGCGTCTGCGCCGGCCTTCTGCAACCCCTTGAGGATGACGTCGCAATAGGCCGCGTCAGGCTTGTCGCGCGTCGAGCCGAGCGCGGACGAGGGCGTGCGCCCAATGAGGCGCAACTGGTCTTCGCGGATGTCGGTGAGATCGACATAATCGCCGTCGCGGATGCCCCGCACGCCGTGGCGCGCGCCGAGCACGCGCGCGCCGGGATGGCGCTTGCGGATTTCGAGCGCCGCGCCGACGAGTGTCTGGTTGATAACAGCGGTCGGTCCGCCGCCTTGTGCGATGACGAATGTCGCGGACATGGTTCAAGTCTCCGGCGTAATCGTCGTCACAATCGCGCTTCCGGGCAAGGTGCGCAACAGAAAATTAAATCGGTTGAAAAATACTGTTTATACCACGACGACCGGGTTCTTTTTCGACACGCGGCTGTAGAGGTCGATGATGTCCTGGTTGATGAGCCGTACACAGCCCGACGACATCGCCTTGCCGATCGACCACCATTCCGGCGAGCCGTGGATGCGGTAACCGGTGTCCTGGTTGTTCTGGTAGATGTAGAGCGCGCGCGCGCCAAGCGGATTTTCAAGGCCGCCGGGCTGGCCGTTCTGCCATTTCACCAGTTCCGGCTTGCGGCCGATCATTTCGCGCGGCGGCGTCCAGGTTGGCCACTCCTTGCCGTACTGGATGTTGGCGCGGCCCGACCAGCGGAAGCCGTCCTTGCCGACGCCGACGCCGTAGCGGATCGCCTCGCCTTCCGGCTGGACGAGATAGAGGAAGCGCTCCTGCGTGTGCACGACGATGGTGCCGGGCGCTTCGCCGGTAGGATCAACGACGATCTGGCGGCGGAACTTGGGATCGACCTTGAGATAAGGCACTTCAGGCACGGCGAAGCCGCCATCGGTCAGGCCGGCATACATGACGCCCGGGCTGGTGACCTGCTTGTCGACGCTGATGGCTGGCTTGAGCGAGCGGATCGACCCGGTCGGGCCGCTGTCGAGCTCAAGCGCCGGGAATTCCATAGAGGTGCAGCCGCCGACGGTGAGCAGCGCGGTGGCGCCGATGCCGCGAAGCAGCGCGCGGCGCGAGGCCGAGACTTCGTCGGGAGCGGGTTCGCCGGGCAAAGGCGAAGGCAAGTTGTTCTGCAACTCAGGCATATACGCTTAACCTTACAGGAGTGCCGCAACCGGAGGGGCGGCCATTGCAAGGTATTTTCGGCAGCTATGGTTTACAAAACATGAAGGCTACAGCCACCGGTTGCCACAATTGGCGATGGGTACGGTTGAGTAGCGGCGAAATCCCGGATGCGGGGTCTTTACATCAAGGCGAAGGCGGGGATTTATCCTTTTCTTTGGATGGAGAGAACGATGTCGTTCGAAGCCTGGCTTGCCTTCACCGCCGCCTCGATGGTCCTGCTGGTCATTCCTGGCCCGACCATCCTGCTTGTCGTTTCCTATGCGCTTGGCCAAGGCTGGCGCACAGCCTTGCCGATGTCGGTTGGCGTCGCGCTTGGCGACTTCACCGCCATGACGCTGTCGATGCTGGGCATTGGCGCGCTTCTGGCGGCATCGGCGACCGTGTTCACGGTGCTGAAGATGATCGGCGCGGGCTATCTGATCTATCTCGGCGTCAAGCTGTTCAGGGCGGGCGGAACGCTGAACGCCGAGCCGCGCACCGATGCCGTCTCATCTGCCAAGATGATGGCGCATGCCTGGCTGGTGACGGCGCTGAACCCCAAGAGCATCACCTTTTTTGTGGCGTTCCTGCCGCAGTTCATCGACCGTCACGCGGATTTCGTGACCCAGATGGTGATATTCGAGAGCACATTCCTGGTGCTCGCCTTCGCCAATGCCTTTGGCTATGCGCTCGTTGCGGCAAGGGCGCGGGGCCTGGTCGGCAATCCGAAGGCGATCCGCATTTTCAATAGGGCAGGCGGGTCGTTGCTGATCGGCGCCGGTGTCGCCACCGTGGCCGTTCGCTCGGGTTCCTGAACTCAGCCGACCAGCTTGGCGATTTTGGAGACTTCGAAGAAGTCGAACAGGATCGCCAGCGCGACGCCGCCGCTGGTCAACAGAAGTCCGATCATGAAGATGCGGTTGGCGCGCTCGAAACGCTGCTTCTTCAGGCATTGATGCTTGAGCAGTTCGGACAGCGCCTTGATCTGAAGCGCGATGCCGAGAAGGATCGGCAACAACGCAAAGCCGTCCTCGGGCTGCCACGGGATGGGGTTGGCGGCCCAATGGGTGACGAAGCCGAGCGAGAAAGCCAGCACGATGCCGACAACGGTGAGCGTGCCGTTGCGGAAAATCGTTTCAATCAGTTCGTCGGGTTCGTCAGGCTGCATCGTCACACTCAACATCGACGCCGCATGGCTGTCAAACACCCGTGGTGAGCACGGTCAGAACTCCCGAAATCGCGCCTTCCAATATTTTTTACGGATATCGAAAAAAATAGCTTCTTGCCTCGCGATTTTTTGATATGAAAGGCTGCGAGGCGGGAGGCATCGGCGCGGAACGTTCGCGCGGTCCCGAAATTGGTCCCGCGTCGCTCTGCACACTGCTTTCGGGAGGAAGTCCATGTATCTTGGCCTTGACCTGGGCACGTCAGGCGTGAAGGCCTTGCTGATCGACGCCGGGCAAAAGGCGGTCGGTGCCGGGCATGGCTCGCTCGACGTGTCGCGGCCGCACCATGGCTGGTCGGAACAAAACCCCGCCGACTGGATTGCCGCCTGCGAGGAAGCGATTGCCGAACTGAAGGCGGCGCATCCGAAGGAACTCGCCGCCGTCAAGGGAATTGGCCTGTCGGGCCAGATGCACGGGGCAACGCTGCTAGACGCCTCGGACAAGGTCCTGCGGCCCTGCATTCTGTGGAATGACACACGCAGCCACGCCGAAGCAGCCAAGCTCGATGCGGACCCGCGTTTTCGCAAGCTTACCGGCAACATCGTTTTCCCCGGCTTCACCGCGCCCAAGCTTGTCTGGGTGAAAAACAACGAGCCGGACATCTTTGCCAAGGTGGCCAAGGTCTTGTTGCCCAAGGACTACCTGCGGCAATGGCTTGCCGGCGAGCATATCTCCGAAATGTCGGATTCGGCGGGAACCGCGTGGCTGGACGTGGGCAAGCGGCGCTGGTCGTCTGATCTGCTTGCGGCGACGGAGCTGGACGAAAAGCATATGCCCGCACTGGTGGAAGGCACCGAGCGGGCCGGTGGCTTGCGCGCCGAACTGGCCTCGAAATGGGGCATGCAGGCGGGCATTCCGATTGCCGGCGGTGCGGGCGACAATGCGGCTTCCGCCTGCGGCATGGGCACGGTGGGCGAGGGGCATGCTTTCGTGTCGCTCGGGACATCCGGCGTGCTGTTTGCCGCCAACGGTGCCTATCTGCCCAATCCGGAAAGTGCGGTGCATACGTTCTGCCATGCCTTGCCGGATACCTGGCACCAGATGGGCGTGATCCTGTCGGCGACGGATTCGCTGAACTGGCTTTGCGAGATCACCGGCAAGGATGCAGCCGACCTGACCGGCGAGCTTGGCGACGGTTTGAAAGCGCCGAGCGGCGTGACGTTTCTTCCCTATCTTTCCGGCGAGCGCACGCCGCATAACGATGCGGCCATCCGGGGCGCATTTGTCGGGCTCGAACATGCATCCAGCCGCGCAGTGCTGACGCAGGCCGTGCTCGAAGGCGTGGCCTTCGCCTTCCGCGACAGCCTGGAAGCGTTGAAGAAGGCCGGCACGAAACTCGATCGCGTCACCGCCATCGGCGGCGGTTCGCGTTCGCACTACTGGCTGAAGGCGATTGCGACGGCGCTTGGCATTCCGGTCGATGTGCCGGCGGACGGCGATTTCGGCGCGGCTTTCGGTGCGGCCCGGCTTGGCTTGATCGCTGCCACCGGCGCCGATCCGCGCGCCGTCTGCACGCCGCCTTCGACGGACGAAACCATCGAGCCCGATCCGGCCTTGGCCGGCGGCTTTGCCGATGCCTACCAGCGCTATCGGGCGCTTTATCCTGCTATCAAGGGAGTTCAAGCATGAGCACCGGGTTCTTCGGCGACATCAAGAAGATCAAGTATGAAGGACCGGATTCGACCAATCCGCTCGCTTATCGGTTCTACAATCCCGACGAGGTTGTCGCCGGCAAGAAGCTCTCGGATCACCTGCGCTTTGCCATCGCCTATTGGCATTCCTTCGCCTGGCCGGGCGGCGACCCCTTCGGCGGCCAGACGTTCGACAGGCCTTGGTTTGGCGATGACATGGACAAGGCTCGGTTGAAAGCCGACGTCGCCTTCGAGATGTTCTCGCTTTTGGGTGCGCCCTATTACTGCTTCCACGACGCGGACGTGCGGCCGGAGGGCAAGGATTTTTCTGAGAGCGCTGCAAATCTGGACGAGATCGTCGACATTTTCGAGAAGAAGCAGAAAGAGACGGGCGTCAAGCTTCTGTGGGGCACGGCGAACCTGTTTTCCAACCGCCGCTATATGGGCGGTGCGGCCACCAATCCGGACCCGGACGTGTTTGCCTATTCGGCGGCGACGGTGAAGAAGTGTATCGACGTCACCAAGCGGCTGAAGGGTGAGAACTACGTGCTGTGGGGCGGGCGCGAAGGCTATGAGACGCTGCTTAACACCGACCTCAAGCGCGAGCGCGAGCAGGCGGGCCGCTTCCTTTCCATGGTCGTGGACTACAAGCACAGGATCGGTTTCAAGGGCGCGATCCTGATCGAGCCGAAGCCGCAGGAGCCGACCAAGCACCAGTACGATTATGACGTGGCGACGGTGTACGGCTTCCTCAAGGATTTCGGGTTGGAGAAGGAGGTCAAGGTCAATATCGAGCAGGGCCACGCCATTCTTGCCGGCCACTCCTTCGAGCATGAACTGGCGCTGGCTAATGCGCTCGGCATTTTTGGTTCGATCGACATGAACCGCAACGACTACCAGTCCGGCTGGGACACCGACCAGTTCCCCAACAACGTGCCGGAAATGGCTCTGGCCTATTATCAGGTGCTACAAGGCGGCGGCTTCAAGAGCGGCGGCACAAATTTCGACGCCAAGCTGCGCCGCCAGTCGCTCGACCCGCAGGATCTGTTGATCGCCCATATCGGCGGCATGGATTGCTGCGCACGCGGCCTGAAGGCGGCAGCACGCATGATCGAGGACAAGGCGCTTTCCGGTCCGCTGGAAGAACGCTACGCCGGCTGGAAGTCGGCAGAGGGCAAGGCGATGCTGTCCGGCAAGCGCACGCTGGAAGAGATCGCCGAGCGCGTGGTCAAGAAGAAGATCGAGCCGCAGCCGAAGTCCGGCCGGCAGGAATATCTGGAGAATGTGGTCAACCGCTACGTTTGACGCAACTTCTCGAACGGAAACCGGCAGCGGCGAAACAAACCGGATTTTTGCCGCTGCCGCAAAACTGCCGCGATGTCTTCATGAGCCCGTCACGGGTCGCCTCTATATCGCTCGTCAAACGAGTTGAAGGGAGGCGAAACGACATGCAGCACGAACGTGAAATCGACGCTCTTCTGTCCGACGAAGTTTCCGGTTCCATCATAGATAGATTGCTGACCTTGCCGCGTCCCGGTTCGCAATCCGGCAATGAGTGGGATCGTGCGGTGGCAAGCAGATTCGAGGCCCAACTTGCGCGCCGTCTGCGCACGCTGCTCGACCAGCCTGCCGAGTCTCGCGACACGGCGGCCTGAAGTCAGCCTTTCCTGAACTGCGAGGGCGCTTCGCCAAAACTGTTGGCGAAGGCACGAGAGAAAGTTGCAGCGGACGAAAAGCCGGTGCGCGCGGCGATGTCCGCCATCGGCACGCGCGTATCGACGACGAGCCGCCGCGCCGCGTTGAGGCGAAGCCTGAGGTAGTAGGCTCCCGGCGTTTCACCGATCGATTTGCGGAAGATGTTTTCCAGCGTGCGCGGCGTGACGCCTGCGCGCCGGGCAACGGAAGCGACCGGCAGCGGCTGGTCGATATGCTGTTCCATGAGGCGGATCGAGTGCGCAAGGCGCGGATCGTAGCCGTCGAGACGACCGAGCGAGACCAGCGGCTGTGCGTCGGTTGCGGCGCGCGACTGGTCGTAGATGAAGACGCTTGCCACATCGAGCGCGACCGCCATGCCGAGGCGCGAGCGGATGAGGTGCAGCATCAGGTCGAAGGTGGGTGAAGCACCGCCGCTGGTGAAGACGGGGCCGTCGATGACGTAGCGGTCCGGGCGCACGTCGGTGCCAGGGAAGGCGGCGGCAAAATCCTCCATGTCTTCCCAGTGGGTGGTGGCGGCGCGGCCTTCGAGCAGACCGGCACGGGCGACCAGCCATGTGCCTGCCTCGACGCCGCCCACGGCGCGCGCCGAGCGCGCGATGCGGCGCAGCCCGGCAAGCAGCGCGGACGTGGCGTAGTTCTGGGTGCCGAAGCCGGCGATGACCACGACCATGTCTGCCTCGTCGCTGGCGTCGAAGCGCCCGCTGACCGCGACGGGCAAGCCGCACGTGGTGGCCGCCGGCTCGCCGGTCATCGAGACTATCTTGAAGTCGAAGAGGGTTTCGCCGGTGATGCGGTTGGCGGCGCGCAATGGGTCGATGGCCGAAGCGACGCACATGATCGACGCGCCGGAAAACACCAGAAGCGTGACCTTGAGCGGCGCGTGTTCTGGTCGAAAGATCGTCGTTTTTTCGCTTCTTGCCATTCTCTATTCGTAAAACGCAAAGCAAGCGGCTGCAAGCGGCGCGATGATGGCCAAACTTTAGGGAGGATTGCCATGCCGCTCGAGATGAATCGCGAGGTCTTCATTACCTGTGCCGTGACCGGATCGGGCGGCACGCAGGATCGCAGCCCGCATGTGCCGCGTTCGCCGAAGCAGATTGCCGACTCTGCCATCGAGGCAGCCAAGGCAGGTGCTGCCGTCGTGCACTGCCATGTGCGCGACCCCGAGACGGGCAAGCCGCGCCGCGACGTCCATCTCTATCGCGAAGTGACCGACCGCATTCGCGAGGCGAATGTCGATGTCGTGCTGAACCTCACCGCCGGCATGGGCGGCGACATGGTGTTCGGCTCGCCGGAAAATCCGCTGCCTCTGAAGGTGCAGGGAACCGACATGGCCGGTGCCGCCGAGCGCGTCGAGCATGTGCGCCAGTGCAGGCCCGAGATCTGCACGCTGGATTGCGGCACGATGAATTTTGCCGAGGCAGACTATGTCATGACCAACACGCCTGGCATGCTGCGCGCCATGGGTTCGATGATGACCGAAATGGGCGTGAAGCCCGAGATCGAGGCCTTCGACACCGGCCATCTGTGGTTTGCCAAGCAGCTTGTGCAGGAAGAAGTCCTGAAGCCGGATGCGCTGGTGCAGCTTTGCATGGGCGTGCCGTGGGGCGCGCCGGACGATCTCAACACCTTCATGGCCATGGTCAACAACGTGCCGAAGGAATGGACGTGGTCGGCGTTTTCGCTCGGCCGCAGCCAGATGGCGTATGCGGCGGCAGCGGTGCTGGCCGGCGGCAACGTGCGCGTTGGGCTGGAGGACAATCTGTGGCTCGACAAGGGCGTTCTCGCCACCAACGCACAGCTTGTGGAGCGGGCCGTCACGGTCGTCTCCAACATGGGCGCGCGGGTGATCGGGCCGGAAGAAGTGCGCAAGAAGCTGAACCTCACCAAGCGTGCGCCGCTGGCAGCTTAGGAATGCCTGGCTGCACCCCCCTCTGGCCTGCCGGCCATCTCCCCCTCAGGTGGGGAGATCGGCAGCTTCACACCTGCCGCGTGTCCTGCGACCTTGGTGGTTGGCGAATACCAGGCCGTAGTCTGATCTCCCCCCTTGAGGGGGAGACGGCCGGCAGGCCAGAGGGGGGTGTTGCCAAACGCGTCATACCTCCATCCATCTCCATACCTTCTCCGGAGTTCTTCCAATGACAATCATCGCCAAGGCAGCCACCATCGGCGGCGGCGTTATCGGCGCGGGCTGGGCCGCGCGCCTGTTGCTGAACGGCATCGACGTTTCGATTTTCGATCCGGACCCGGAAGCCAAGCGCAAGGTTGGCGAAGTGATGAAGGGCGCGCGCCGCGCCTATAAGCAGATGCTGCCCGGCGGACTGCCGAAGGAAGGCAAGCTGACCTTCGCCAAGACCATTGCCGAAGCCGTGGCCGATGCCGACTTCATCCAGGAAAGCGTGCCGGAACGGCTCGACCTCAAGCACAGGGTGCTGGCCGAGATCGACATGCACGCGCCGGCCAACGCGATCATCGGTTCGTCCACCTCCGGCATCAAGCCGACCGACATGCAGGTGGCGATGAAGAAGCATCCCGAGCGGCTGGTCGTCGGCCATCCGTTCAACCCGGTCTATCTGTTACCAATCGTCGAGATCGTCGGCGGCGAGCAGACCTTCCCAGAAGCCATCGAAGTGGCGAAGGAAATCTATTCCTCCATCGGCATGAAGCCGGTGGTGATCCGCAAGGAGATCGAGGCTTTCGTCGGCGACCGCCTGCTGGAAGCGGCATGGCGCGAGGCGCTGTGGCTGATCAAGGACGGCATCTGCTCGGTCGAGGAACTGGACGACATCATGCGCTACGGCTTCGGCCTGCGTTGGGCGCAGATGGGCATGTTCCAGGTCTATCGCGTCGCCGGCGGCGAGGCCGGCATGCGCCACTTCATGGCGCAGTTCGGGCCATGCCTGAAATGGCCATGGACCAAGCTGATGGACGTGCCGGAGTTCAATGACGAACTGGTCGACCTGATTGCCAACCAGTCGGACGACCAGTCCGGCAAATGGTCGATCCGCGAGCTGGAAAAGATCCGCGACGACAATCTGGTCGCGATCATGGAAGCGCTGTCGCGCCAGAACAAGGGCAAGGGCTGGGGCGCAGGCGCGATCCACAAGGCCTACACCAAGCAGCTTGGCGACCTGGCATCGAAGAAGAAGCCCGCTGCGTCGAAGGCCGCGGTGAAGGCCAAGGCCGCCAAGCCGGTGAAGAAGGCAGCGGTGAAGACGAAGAAGAAAGTGGCCGCGAAGAAGAAGTAACGACAGTGGCACCGCGCGGCCTTACCCCCACCCCTAACCCCTCCCCGCAAGGAGGAGGGGGATTCGGAGGGCTGGCCGCCAAGTTCCCTCTCCCTTGCGGGGAGGGGATAATGTGACGGAGGAGTGATATGGATTTCGGTCTTTCGGAAGAACAGCAACTGATCGTCGACACGACGCGCGCCTTTGTCGAGAACGAGCTTTACCCGCACGAGCAGCAGGTTGAACGCAGCGGCCACCTGCCGCTGGAACTCATCAAGGAGATACAGGCCAAGGCAATTACGGCCGGTCTCTATGCCGCCAACATGCCGGCCGAGGTGGGCGGCGCGGGCCTCGATACGCTGACATGGCTGCTCTACGAGAAGGAACTGGGCCGCGCCAATTATGCGCTGCACTGGACCTGCGTGGCGCGCCCTTCCAACATCCTGCTCGCCGGCACCGACGAGCAGAAGGAAAAGTATCTCTATCCCTGCATTCGCGGCGAGAAGTGGGATTGCCTTGCGATGACGGAGCCGGGCGCCGGCTCCGACCTGCGCGGCATGAAGGCGAGCGCGGTGCAGGATGGCGACGACTGGGTGCTGAACGGCACCAAGCACTTCATCAGCCATGCCGACCTTGCCGATTTCGCAATCTGCTTCATGGCCTCGGGCGAGGAAGAAGCGCCGCGCGGCAAACGAAAGAAGATCACCGCCTTCTTTGTCGACAAGGGCACCAAGGGTTTTGCGGTGCGCGACGGCTATCGCAACGTTTCGCATCGCGGCTATACCAACGCGATCCTCGAATTCGATGATTGCCGCTTGCCGAAGCAGCAGATCCTGGGCGAGGTCCACAAGGGCTTCGAAGTTGCGAATTCTTGGCTCGGCGCGACGCGCCTGCAAGTCGCCTCGACTTGCCTTGGCCGGGCCGAGCGCGCCTTGCAGCACTCGATCGAGTACGCCGCGCAGCGCCAGCAGTTCGGCCAGCAGATCGGCAAGTTCCAGGGCGTGTCGTTCAAGCTTGCCGATATGGCGCTGGAACTGAAGGCGGCCGAGCTGCTGACCCGCGAGGCCGGCTGGAAATACGACCAGGGCACAGTCACCGACGAGGACATGGCGATGGCCAAGCTGAAGGCCACGGAGGTTCTGGCCTTCATTGCCGATGAGGCGATCCAGATCCACGGCGGCATGGGTCTGATGGACGACCTGCCGCTGGAACGCATCTGGCGCGACGCGCGCGTCGAGCGCATCTGGGAAGGGACCAGCGAAATCCAGCGGCACATTATTTCAAGGGCGCTGCTAAGGGCCGTGGGCGGATGATGGAGCATCGTCTCGACCGCCTGCTGCGCCCGAAATCCATCGCCATCATCGGCGGCGGGGCGTTCGGCACCAATGTCGTCGAACAGTGCCTGAAGATGAACTATGCTGGCGAAATCTGGCCGGTGCATCCGAGCCGTCCAGATGTCCACGGCGTTGCGGCGTTCAAGTCGGTCGCCGACCTGCCTGCGGCGCCTGACGCTGCCTTCGTCGCCGTCAACCGCAACCTCACCATCGACATCATCGGCCAGTTGTCGGCGCTTGGCGCGGGCGGCGCGATCTGCTTTGCCGCCGGCTTTCGCGAAACCGGAAACGACGATGCCGATGGCGAACGCCTGCAGCGCGAACTGATCGCGGCGGCAGGCAAGATGCCGATCATCGGCCCGAACTGCTACGGCCTGATCAACTATGCCGATGGTGCGCTTTTGTGGCCGGACCAGCATGGCGGTAAGCGGCTGGAGGCGGGCGAGCGCGGCGTCGCCATCATCACGCAATCGTCCAACATCGCCTGCAATTTGACCATGCAGCAGCGCGGCCTGCCGGTCGCCTTCCTGATGACGGCCGGCAACCAGGCGCAGACCGGCTTGTCCGAGATGGCGCTCGGGCTGATCGAGGACGAGCGCGTGACCGCGCTTGGCCTGCATATCGAAGGTTTCGATTCCGTCGCCGGCTTCGAGCGTCTCGCGGCGCGGGCGCGTGACCTGAAAAAGCCGATCGTCGCCATGAAGGTCGGGCGCTCGGAACAGGCGCGCGCGGCCACCATTTCGCACACCGCTTCGCTGGCCGGGTCCGATGCCGGGTCGGAAGCCTTCCTCAAGCGTCTTGGCATTGCGCGTGTCGATTCGATCCCGTCTTTCCTCGAAACGCTGAAGCTGCTGCACACTGTCGGGCCGCTGGGCGGCGGGCGGCTGTCCTCGATGAGCTGTTCAGGCGGCGAAGCCTCGGTGATGGCCGATACGGCGGAAGGCCGCCGGGTCGGCTTCCCGGCCTTGAGCGCCGAGACGAGGTTAAGGGTCAAGGAAGCGCTCGGCCCGCTGGTGGCCGTGGCCAATCCGCTCGACTACAACACCTTCATCTGGAACGACGAGCCGGCAATGATGAAGGCCTTCGGCGCTTTCGTTTCGGGCGGCTTCGACCTCAACATGCTGGTGCTGGATTTTCCGCGCACCGACCGCTGTTCCGATGCCGACTGGTGGACTGCGGTGAGTGCCTTCGAAGCTGCCTTGAAGGCAAATGACGCGCCGGGAGCAATCGTCGCCTCGATGCTGGAGAATTTGTCGGAGGCACATGCAGTCGACCTTATGAAGCGCGGCATCGTGCCGTTTCACGGCATTGTCGAGGCTTTCGATGCCGCCGAGGCAGCAGCGTTCATCGGCGAGGCGTGGAAGAAGCCGGTAAAGGATGGTGTGAGTTCGGCTTCGGTTACGCACTCGGGTTCGGTCAAGACCCTCGATGAAGCGGCAGCCAAGGCGCTGCTGCGCGAGGCGGGTCTTGCCGTACCCAAGGGCGAGCGCGTCGCCAATGTGGATGAAGCGGTTGCCGTGGCGCGCGAGCTTGGCTTTCCGGTTGCGCTGAAGGCGCTGGGCGTCGCGCACAAGTCGGAAGCCGGCGCGGTCAGGCTCAACCTGCACAGCGATGGGGCCGTGCGTTCTGCTGCAACGGCGCTGCTGCCGCTCGGCTCCGGCCTCTACGTCGAACGCATGGTTGCGGGCAGGGTGTCGGAACTGATCGTCGGTTTCACGCGTGATCCGGTTTTCGGTCCGACAATGACGTTGGGCAGCGGCGGTGTGCTGGTCGAACTGCTGAAGGATAGCGCGACGCTGCTTTTGCCCGCTGCGCCCGACGAGATCGAGGCGGCATTGCGGGGACTGAAGATGTTCCCCTTGCTTGACGGCTATCGCGGCCGCGCCAAATCCGACATTGCCGCCGCGGTAGAGGCTGTAGCAGGTATCGCCGCTTTCGTGGCGCGCAACGCCGACGACATCGAAGAACTGGATATCAATCCGCTGATCGTCTGCGGGAAAGGCGAGGGCGCCTGGATCGCTGACGCATTGCTGGTTTCAAGGGAGGTTTCATGACTGACGTCATCACCACGCGCCGCAAAGGCGCCATCCTCGAAGTCACTTTGGACCGGCCCAAGGCCAACGCGATCAACATGGAAACGTCGCGCCTGATGGGCCAGACGTTCAAGGCGTTTCGCGACGATCCCGAGCTTCGGGTAGCCATCGTCAAGACGGCCGGCGACAAGTTCTTTTGCGCTGGCTGGGATTTGAAGGGTGCGGCTTCGGGCGATGCGGTGGATGGCGACTACGGCGTCGGCGGGTTCGCCGGCCTGCAGGAATTGCGCGACCTCAACAAGCCGGTGATTGCCTGCGTCAACGGCATGGCGGTGGGCGGCGGCTTCGAGCTCGCGCTGTCCTGCGATCTGATCTACGCGTCAGACCATTCGTCGTTTGCGCTGCCGGAAATACGGGCCGGCACGCTGGCGGATGCCGCCACGAGCAAGCTGCCGAAGCGCATTCCCTATCATATCGCCATGGACCTGCTTTTGACCGGCCGCTGGATGGATGCGCAGGAGGCGCACCGTTGGGGCCTCGGCAACGAAGTGCTGCCGAAGGATAAGCTCGGAGAGCGGGTGTGGGAAATCGCGCGGCTGCTGGCTGGCGGCCCGCCGCTGGTGTTTGCCGCCATCAAGGAGACCGCACGCGTTGCCGAGGGACTGGCCTTCCAGGACACGATGAACAAGGTGACACGCCGGCAGTTGCCGACGGTCGACAAGCTCTATGGGTCCGAGGACAATCTCGAAGGCTTCAAGGCGTTTGCCGAAAAGCGCGACCCGGTGTGGAAGGGGCGGTAGAACGGCTTTACCTGTCAGCGGCGGCGAGCACATATGACCGACTATGAAAAGCTGATCGACGCCGAGACCTGGGCATTCATCGAGCGGACCAACGCGTTTTATCCGGAAGATACGGGCGAGCGGACCGTTGCCGAGCCGCGCGCCATCTATGACCGCATGTGCCGGGAGTTCCATGCCGGATATCCGGATGGCGTTGCGGCGCAAACGTCATCGATCCCGACACCGACGCACGACATTCCGATACGCATCTACCGTGCGGGAGAGCCCGGTGCGGCGGTGGTGATCTATTTCCATGGCGGCGGCTTCATCCTGGGCGGGCTGGAAAGCCATGACGACGTTTGCGCTGAGCTTTGCGCACGAACCGGCTTTGAAGTGGTGTCGGTCGACTATCGGCTTGCGCCCGAGCATGTCCACCCCGCCCATTTCGACGATGCGATGAGCGCCTTCGAGTGGGCGGCAGCCACCTATGCCTGTCCTATCCTTTTGTGCGGCGACAGCGCCGGCGGCAATCTCGCGGCAGCGGTCAGCCATGCCACGCGCGGCCACAAGACAAAGCCGGTCGGTCAGGTGCTGATCTACCCGGCCCTGGGTGGCGACATGTCGCGCGGCTCTTACCTGACGCATGCGCAAGCACCGATGCTGACGACCAGCGACCTTCACTTTTACGAGCAGGTCCGCACCGGTGGCGTGGACCGCACCGGCGACATCACCATGGCTCCGCTGGCCGACGCGGATTTTGCCTATCTTCCGCCAACGGTTGTCTTTACCGCCGAATGCGACCCGTTGTCATCGGATGGCGAGGCTTACCGCGACCGTCTCGTCGCCGCTGGCGGCAGGGCGTTCTGGCTGGAAGAGGACGGCCTCGTTCACGGCTATCTGAGGGGACGGCACACGGTTGGCCGCGCCCGCTCCAGCTTCACCCGGATTGTCGATGCGCTACAAGTGCTTGGGCACTGCGCCTGGATCTGGTGACGCAGGTCACGCCAAGAACGGTTTGGCCTTCATTGTGGCGGGTGTCTTGACGCCGAGCCGCTTCAGCACGGTCGGCGCGAGCTGCAATTGGTCGAGCAGCACATCCGGCTTCGGCCCCTTCGCCGGACCGAAATAATAGAGCGCGAAGTCCTGCTGCAGTTCGTCATGGCCGCCATGGTGGCCACGGTCCGTCTGGCCGTGGTCGGCGGTGACGATGACTTCGTAGCCGTTCGCGAGCCAGCGCGGCAGGAAGGCGGCGAGCTGCGCATCGAGCGTGAACAGCGCGGTGTCCATCTCGGTGCAGTCGTGGCCGAAGCGGTGGCCCATCGAATCCAGCGTGCAGGTGTGCAGGATGCCGTAGTCGATGCCGAAACGCTCGGTCAGCATGGTCAACGTGGCGAACAGGTCTGCGTCGCTCGGCGTCATCTGGTTGATGCGGTTGTAGCCGGTCATGGTGTGGAAACGGCCATGATGGATGGGGCCGTTCGGTTCGTCATATTCGATGTCGCGAATGAAATCGAACGGCGCGCGGTTGAAGAAGATCGACCAGAACGAATGCGTGACAGCGCCTGTCTTGCCATCCGCTTTGCTGACTTCGGAAAAGATGTCGGGCTGCTCGACCTTGAACACGACGTCGTTGGAGAGGATGCCGTGCGCCTGTGGTGCGACGCCGGTGTGGATCGACGCGTAGCAAGAGGCAGAGGTGGAAGGCAGCACCGAGCGCATGCGCCAGACCTGCGCCGCGCCGGACTGCACCCAGCCTTCGAGGTTGCCCATGTAGCGCCAGTTGCGCCACGGCAGGCCGTCCAGCACGATGAGCAGTAGCTTCGACTTCATGCCCGATCAGTTCCCGGCGCTTTCCATGCGCCGGTTCTTGATCGCCTTTTCCAGCCAGCCCATTTCCATCTCCGGAACGGACGACAGGAGCAGGTCGGTATAGGCATCGAAGGGAGGCTTCAGCACCTCTGACTTCGGCCCGTAGCGAACCACCTCGCCGCGATACATCACCGCGATGGAATCGGCGATCGATTTCACCGTGGCGAGGTCGTGGGTGATGAACAGATAGGCGACGTTTTCTTCCGCCTGCAGTTCAAGCAGGAGCTTCAGGATGCCGTTTGCCACCAACGGGTCGAGAGCAGACGTCACCTCGTCGCAGATGATGAGCTTGGGCTTGGCGGCAAGCGATCGCGCAATGCATACGCGCTGCTTTTGTCCGCCAGACAACTCGGCCGGATAGCGGTCGCCGAAACCCTTGCCCATCTCGATCTTGTCGAGGAGTTCGGCCACGCGAGCATCGCGTTCGCGCCCGCGCATGCCGAAATAGAACTCCAGCGGCCGCCCGATGATGGTGGCCACGGTCTGGCGCGGATTCATCGCCACGTCGGCCATCTGGTAGATCATCTGCAATTGCCGAAGGTCTTCCTTGGGCCGGTCGGCAAGCTTGTTGGCCAATGGTCGCCCGTCGAAGGTGATCGAGCCCTGCTCGGGCGGCAAGAGGCCGGTGACGGCGCGCGCCAGCGTGGACTTGCCCGAACCGGATTCGCCGACCACGGCCAAGGTCTGGCCGGGGAAGATATCGACGGAGACGTTTTTCAGCACCTTGACCTTGCCGCCGCCATAAGCGGCGGTGACGTTCTTGACCGACAGGAATGGTGTCGCGCCGGGCTTTTTCTCCTGGTGGTCGATCTCGTGCACGGAAACCAGCGCGTTGGTGTATTCCTGCCGAGGTTCCTTGATGATCTGGCGCGTGCCGCCCCATTCGACCAGCCGGCCGTGGCGAAGCACCATGATTTCGTCCGACACCTGGGCGACCACGGCAAGGTCGTGGGTGATGTAGAGTGCCGCAACGCCCGTCTCGCGGATGGCGTTCTTGATCGCCGCCAGCACATCGATCTGTGTCGTCACGTCGAGCGCGGTGGTGGGCTCGTCGAAGACGATCAGGTCTGGTTGCGAGCACAGCGCCATCGCCGTCATCACGCGCTGCAACTGGCCGCCCGAAACCTGGTGCGGGAAACGTTCCCCGATATGTTCAGGGTCCGGCAGGCTGAGCGCCTTGAACAGCTTGACGGCGCGCTTTTCGGCTTCGGCACGCGTCGCCCGGCCATGCAGAAGGGTTGCCTCAACAACCTGTTCCATCAGGCGATGGGCAGGGTTGAAGGCAGCCGCGGCAGACTGCGCGACATAGCAGACTTCGTGCCCGCGCAATTTGCGCAGGCCCTGCTTGCCGCCCTTCAGTATGTCGCGGCCGTTGAGGATGACCTCGCCGCCGGTGATGCGCACGCCGCCGCGGCCATAGGCCATCGAAGACAGGCCGATGGTCGATTTGCCGGCGCCGGATTCGCCGATCAGGCCAAGCACCTTGCCCCTTTCGAGGGTGAGCGAAACGTCATGAACGATGACGATGTTTTTCGGCGGCTCGCCCGGCGGATAGACCGTGCCTTCGATGCGCAGGTTGCGGATGTCGAGCAGGAGGTTGGACTTCTTGTCGGTCGCTGCTTGTTTGTCAGCCATCATCCGCGCCCTCCCTTCAGGCTGGTCGTGCGGTTCAGAACCCAGTCGGCAACGAGGTTGACCGAAATGGCCAGCGCTGCGATCGCGGCGGCGGGAATGAGAGCCGCCCCGATGCCGAACACGATGCCGTCCTTGTTTTCCTTGACCATGCCGCCCCAGTCAGCGTCCGGCGGTTGTACGCCGAGCCCCAGGAAGGAAAGCGCCGACAAAAACAGGATGGCGTAGATGAAGCGCAGGCCGAGTTCCGAGATCAGCGGCGAGAGCGCGTTGGGCAGGATCTCGCGGAATATGATCCACCCCATGCCTTCGCCGCGCAGCTTGGCTGCCTCGACATAGTCCATGACCTCGATGTCAACGGCAATGGCGCGCGACAGACGATAGACGCGGGTGGAGTCCAGAATGCCCATGACCAGGATCAGCGTGACCAGTGTCGAAGGCAGGACCGAGAGGACGACCAGGGCGAAGATGAGCGTCGGGATGGCCATCAGCAGGTCGACGAAGCGCGACATCAACGTGTCGAACCAGCCGCCGAGGACAGCCGCGCAAAAGCCAAGCGTAGACCCCAGCGTAAACGACAGCGCAGTGGCGAGGACCGCGATGAAGATCGTCGTGCGTGCGCCGTAGATCATGCGCGACAGCAGGTCCCGGCCAAGATTGTCGGTTCCGAGCCAGAACTGCGAGGACATCGGCTGCCAGACGTCGCCGACGATCTGCGCGTTGCCATAAGGCGCTATCCAAGGCGCAAAGACCGCCGCGATGACGAACAGGGCCGTCAGGACGATCCCGATCAGCGCTGGAATTGGGATGCGTTTGATATCCAGCATGGCTACGCCCTACTTCGGATGTCTGAGGCGCGGATTGGCGACGATGGACGCGATATCCGCAACGATGTTGAGCGTGATGTAGACGGCGGCGAAGATGAGGCCGACAGCCTGGACGACCGGCACGTCGCGCTTGGTGACGTGATCGACCAGATATTGCCCCATGCCCGGATAGACGAAGATGACTTCGACCACGACGACGCCGACGATCAGGTAGGCAAGGTTGAGCATCACGACGTTGATGATCGGGGCGACCGCATTGGGCAAAGCGTGCTTGCGTATGATGGAAAACGCCGACAGGCCCTTGAGTTCCGCCGTCTCGACATATGCCGACTGCATGACGTTGAGGATGGCCGCGCGCGTCATGCGCATCATCTGCGCCAGCACGACAAGCGTCAGTGCCGCAGCCGGCAATGCGATCGCCTGCATCCGCTCAAGGAACGGCATGCCGTCATAGACGGTGGAGATGCCGGGGAATATCTGCCACTGCACGGCGAAGAAATAGACGAGCAGGTAGCCGATGAAGAATTCGGGAAACGAGGTCGAGGCGAGCGCGAGACCCGAAATCAGCTTGTCGACCCAGCCATTGCGATAGCGCACCGCGAGCAAGCCGAGAAGGATTGCAAGCGGCACCGATATGAGTGCGGCGCAAAACGCAAGAAACAGCGTGTTCCACAACCGCCCGCTGATCGAGGTGGCGATATCCTGTCCACTCGAAAGCGCCGTGCCGAGATCGCCGGTCAGGACCCCGCCCAGCCACCTGAAGTAGCGGATGTAGGCCGGATCGTTCAGTCCCAGTTCCGCCCGCAGGTTGGCGAGCGATTCAGGCGTTGCCGCCTGGCCGAGAATGGATTGCGCGACGTCGCCGGGTAGCACTTGGGTGCCGGCGAAGATCAGGACCGAAACGGCCAGCAGTAGGAGGATGCCCAGCGCAACGCGCTGGGCCACGAGTTTCAGGATGGGTGAAGACATGCGCTCAAGGCCGTCTTAGGCTTCGAGCCAGCAGATCGACAGCGCGTAGCCTCCGCACATTTCCTGGGCGGGATTGCTTACCCAGCCCTGCACACCCTTGCCGGAGGCATCGATGTACTGGTTGAAGAAGGGCACGATCAGACCGCCCTCGTCGCGCATGACCATCGCCATGTCGCGGTACATGGCCTTGCGCTTGTCCTGGTCGAGCTCGCCCCGTGCGGCGATAACCATCTTGTCGAACTCCGGACGCTTCCAGCGCGTGTCGTTCCAGTCGGCGCTCGAAACATAGGCCGTGGAATACATCTGGTCCTGCGTCGCGCGGCCACCCCAGTAGGAAAGCGAGAAGGGCTGCTTGTTCCAGACTTCCGACCAGTAGCCGTCGCCGGGTTCGCGCTTGATCTCGATGGTGATGCCCGCCTTGGCGCAGCTCTGCTGGTAAAGCTGTGCTGCATCGACGGCGCCGGGGAAGGCAACGTCCGAGGTTCTCAAGAGGATCGAGCCGCTATGGCCGGACTTCTTGTAGAATTCGGCTGCCTTGTCCGGATCGAACTTGCGCTGCTCGATGTCGGTCGAGAACAGCGGATAGGCTTCGTTGACCGGGATATCGTTGCCGACTGAACCGTAGCCGCGCAGAATCTTGTCGAGCAGCTCCTCGCGGTCCATGGCGAGCTTGAGCGCCATGCGCAGGTCGTTGTTGTCGAAGGGGGCGGTGTCGCAGAACATGTTGAACGGGTAGAAGCCGCGTCCGGACACGTTCTGGATGGTCACGCCCGGAACGCGCTTGACCAGATCGACGACCTTGGGTTCGACGCGATTGATCATGTTGACCTGACCGCCCTGAAGGGCAGCTGTGCGCGCCGTTGCGTCATTGATGACGACGATTTCGATCTGGGCCGCGTGGCCGATCTTGTCGCCCTGCCAGTAGTTCGCGAACTTTTCGCCGCCGTAGCGCACGCCCGGTTCGTTGACGGTGACCTTGTACGGGCCGGCGCTGATGCCGGCATTCGGATTGTCCTTGCCGCCGTTCGGCTGGATGACCAGGTGATAGTCGGCCATCAGGTAGGGGAAGTCGGCATTCGGGTCCTTGAGTGTGATGACGACCTCGTCGCCGCTGGCCTTCATTGACTCGATGCCCTGCAGGATGCCGAGCGCGGCAGATTTCGATTTTTCATCGCTGTGGCGCTCGAGGGTGGCTGCCACGTCTTCCGCCGTTACGGTCTTGCCGTCGTGGAACTCGATGCCCTTGCGGATTTTCATCGTCCAGGTCTTGGCGTCCGGCGACGAGCCGATCTCCTCGGCGATGCGGTTTTCGAGGCTGCCGTCGGGGTTCAGTTCGACCAGCATTTCGCCCCATGCCTTGCCGAACGAGAAGTTCACCTGGCTAAGGTTCAAAGCGGGATCAAGCACGTTGGAGGACTCGCCGCCCTGCAGGCCGGCCTTGAGCATGCCGCCTTTGACCGGGCCTTCGGCGCGGGCCGCATCGGACAACAGCGTATTGGCAAAAGCGGCGCTCACTCCCAGAGCCGCGGCACGGCCGAGGAAGTCGCGCCGGCTAAGCTTGCCTGTCGCGACGCGGCGGCTGAGGAATTCAAGTTCATTGGACATGGTCTAGGCTCCTCACTCTGTGTTTGACCTTCCGGTCTGTTTTTTAGTTATTCATTTGTCGTGAATAATGAGGGCAAGGCCAAGTTCGACGCAAGACCGAATGCGACATCACGTGGCGTAAATCGCATGTCGTGTTTGGACCAACAGCTTTTCAATCACAGGGTGTGACTGAAGGCTCAAGGCGGGTGGATTCGGCGGGAATATCAAAGGTGTTCGCCCGCGCGCCTGGGCCGGCGGCCAAATCCGGGCAATGTCGCATGTCGGATTGCGACGTGCGTGGCGTTGCTGGTAGCTCCATGCCGCCAGCAGAAATCCGCTCAGTTGAGCGGGATGTCGTTGCCGCCCTTGCTGGCCTGATAGGTTCCGGAAAGCTCGTCATAGCGTTTCGAGATCGCGTCCATGCGAGCTTCCAGCCGGGCGCGATCCGCCTGCGGCATGGTGCGTGCAAGCTTACGGATCGAATAGCTCTTCCAGTAGGCGTTCTCGGCGTTGTAGCCGCCGGGGTCGAGCCGGAAGACTTCCTTGAGGATTTTCAGATCATGCGGGATGGCGAAGCTGTCGCGAGAATCCTCGTGACTGAAAAGATAGTAGAAATTGTCGAAGCCGGCCCAGGTGATCGCCGACAGGCACAGCGAACAAGGTTCGTGCGTGGCGACGAAGATTGCGTCCTTTGTATCGACGCGCTCGGCCTTCGGCATTTCGTAAAACCGCTTCAGGCAATGGATCTCGCCGTGCCAGAGCGGATTTTCGATTTCGTTGTTGGTCTCTGCGATGATCACCGAACGATCGTTCTTCCTGAGGATCGCCGCGCCGAAAAGCTTGTTGCCCTCTTTCACGCCCTCTGCCGTTTTCGGCACGATGTCGTGCTCGATGACGTCGAGCAGGCGATCGATCAGCGAGACGTCGCTCACGGCGTGGCCCCGTCAGGGAGGCGGATTTCATAGGGATGCGAGAAATGGAATTCTTCGAGGTTCGAGCCGTCGCCGCCGCGATCAACAAGGACGAAATCCTGGGTTTCGCCGACAGGCGTCAGCACACCATGCCATGCGTTGCGGCGATAGTTCACGCCTTGGCCGGGCGAGGTCAAAAAGGCTAGCGGGGTGCCCGGTCCATCCGGCCCGTCCGGGCATACGACGACGACGAACGGCTTGGGCGACATCGGGATGAAAGCCTGGCTGCCCAGCGGGTGGCGCTCGACCATGGTGAGCTTCAACGGAAATTCATAAGGTGTGCCGCGCGCGATCGAGATCAGCACACGCGCATTGGGACCGGTCACTTCCGGCCGCGCGAGGTCGTGGTAGCGTTCGCACTTGCCGTTGTTGATCGGGTAGTGGTTGCTGGTTTCCACGTCGATGACGTCGCCGAAGGGCGCGAAACTTTCGCGCGTCAGCGGCTGGGCGACGATTGCGCTCATGGAGCGCGCCTCGGCGCGAAGGTGCCGCCCAGCTTGGCGTGGCGGTTGACGTCCTTGTAAAGCAGGTAGCGGAAGTTGCCGGGGCCGCCGGCGTAGCAGGCCTGCGGGCAGAAGGCGCGCAGCCACATGAAGTCGCCGGCCTGCACTTCCACCCAGTCCTGGTTGAGCCGGTAGACGGCCTTTCCTTCCAGCACATAGAGGCCGTGCTCCATGACGTGGGTTTCCGGGAACGGGATGACCGCTCCGGGCTGCAGCGTGACGATGGTGACATGCATGTCGTGGCGCAGGTCCAACTGGTCGACGAAGCGGGTCGTTGCCCAGGCTCCGTTGGTGTCCGGCATGGGAGCAGGCGCGATCTCGTTCTCATTGGCGAAGACGGGATCAGGCACATCGAGGCCGTCCACGAATTCGTAAGCCTTGCGTATCCAATGGAAGGAAGCGTTGTGACTGCCATTGTTACGCAATGTCCAGTCGCTGCCGGGCGGCAGGAAGGCGTAGCCGCCTGAGGTCAGCCGGTGCGCCTTGCCGGCGACGGTTACCGTGATTTCGCCTTCGACGACGAACAGCACGCCTTCGGCACCGCTGTCCTGTTCTGGGCGGTCGCTGCCGCCGCCGGGCTCCACCTGCATGATGTATTGCGAGAAGGTCTCTGCGAAACCGGAGAGCGGGCGAGCGATCAGCCAAAGCCGCGTCTTGTCCCAGAACGGCAGGAAGCTGGTGACGATGTCGCTGAATTCGCGCTTCGGAATGACGGCATACGCCTCGGTGAAGACGGCGCGGTCGGTGATGAGATCACTCTGCGGCGGCAGGCCGCCTCGAGGCACATGATAGGTGCGGTCGGCCATGGTTTTCATATCCATCGTTGTGTCCTAGAGCGGCAGCATATCTTTCAGGCGCAAAAGGGCGATACGCTCGACCTGTTTGCAGGCGGTCTTGAGTTCGGTTTCGCGGTCGTTGCCGATGCGGGCCTCGAATTCGGCCAGGATTTCGTCCTTGGTACGGCCCTTGGCGGCAATGATGAAGGGAAAGCCGAAATTGGTGACGTAGGCGGCATTGAGCTTGGAAAACAGCTCGCGCTCCTTGTCGGTCAACGCATCGAGGCCGGCGGAAGCCTGTTCCCTGGTCGATTCCGGCGTCAGTTGCTTGGCGGCGGCCAGCTTACCGGCAAGGTCGGGGTGGGCTTTCAGAACGCCCAGCCGTTCCGCCTCGCTGGACGAGCGGAAGACGCGGCAGAGCGCATTGTGCAGGCCGCCGGCGCTGTCGTGCGCAGGCCCGAGTTCCAGCTCGTAGGCGCGTTCCGCGATCCACGGCGAATGCTCGAACACGCCGCCGAAGCTCTTTACGAAATCGGCCTTGCTCATGCGCGACGGGCGAAGCGCTGCCGCCTCGTAAGGATGGTGTTCCTGCCAGTGGCGCGCAATGTCGATGCGGCGCGGCAGCCAAACCTTGTCATGGCTTTTCACGTAGTCGACGAAGCGCTGCAGCGCCGCGACGCGGCCCGGCCGGCCGATCAGGCGGCAATGCAGGCCGATGGTCATCATCTTGGGGCGGCCCGCCTTACCCTCGGCATAGAGGGAATCGAACGCGTCCTTCAGGTAGCTGTAGAACTGCTCGCCATTTGAGAAGCCGGCCTGGATGCCGAAGCGCATGTCGTTGGCGTCGAGCGTATAGGGGATGATGAGTTGCGGCGCGATGGCGTTGCCGTGGCCGTCATGGTCGAGCCAATAGGGCAGGTCGTCGTCATAGGTGTCGGAAATGTAGCCGAAGCCGCCCAGCTTGGCGACGAGCGGGACGGTGTTTTCCGAGGTGCGGCCGGTGTACCAGCCGGTGGGCCGTTCGCCGGTAACTTCCGTGTGCAGGCGGATAGCTTCTTCGATGTCCTTGAGTTCGGCCTCGGGCGAGTGGTCGCGATAGTCGATCCATTTCAGCCCGTGCGTGGCGATTTCCCAGCCGGCTTCCTGCATGGCGGTGACCTGGTCGGGCGAACGGGCCAAGGCCGCCGCGACGCCGTAGATCGTGACCGGGATGGCCGCGCTGGTGAACAGGCGATGCAGCCGCCAGAAGCCGGCGCGCGAACCGTATTCGTAGATCGATTCCATGTTCCAGTGGCGCTGGCCGACCCAGGGTGCTGCACCGGTAATCTCGGATAGGAAGGCTTCCGACGCCTTGTCGCCATGCAGGACGCAGTTTTCGCCGCCCTCTTCGTAGTTGAGGACGAACTGCACCGCGACATGCGCCCCGCCTGGCCATTTGGCGTCCGGCGGATTGGCGCCGTAGCCACGCATGTCACGCTGGTAACGCATGTTGGACTGCTCCCGACTTCGTAGTTTCCATGCCAGATTATCAAAGGGAGATGCGTATATTCCCCCCAAAAAATTTGAAAGTGTTTTTGGGTTGCTCCGCTCGACCGGCACTTATGCTACGCAGTTAAATGGCGCACAATCCAATCTCGCGTGTTTTGATGTACCGGAATGGGAGGCAAAGAATTGGGAGGAACCGCACAAGACGGCGGGCGTTTGACGACGCATGTCCTCGACACGGCCAGCGGCAAGCCCGCTGAAGGCCTTTCGATCGAGTTCTTCAAGCTTGCCGGCGAAACGCGCACCCATTTGAAGACGGTCGTCACCAATGCCGATGGCCGTTGCGACGCGCCACTGCTTGCAGGCGCCGATTTCCGCACCGGCGAATACGAACTGGTCTTTGCGGCTGGTGACTATCTGCGGCGGCAGGGCACGAAGCTGCCCGAGCCCGCCTTCCTTGACCGTGTGCCGATCCGCTTCGGCATGGCGGAGCAAAAGCATTATCACGTGCCGCTTCTGATCTCGCCCTACGGATATTCGACCTACAGGGGGAGCTGACATGGCTGACGTGAAGGTTCGCAACGAAATCCGCTTCATCCTCAACGACCGCGATGTGTCGTTGAAGAATGTCGCGCCGGACCAGACGCTGCTCGATTGGCTGCGCCTGTCGAAGCATCTGAAGGGCAGCAAGGAAGGCTGCGCCGAAGGCGACTGCGGCGCTTGTACCGTTCTGGTCGGCAAGCGTGTCGGCAAGGAACTCGTCTATGAGAGCGTCAATGCCTGCATCCGTTTCGTAGGCTCGCTCGACGCCTGCCATGTCGTGACGGTCGAGCATGTCAGTGCCGATGGCGGCCATCTGCATCCGGTCCAGCAGGCCATGATCGATTTCCACGGTTCGCAATGCGGCTTCTGCACGCCGGGCTTCGTCATGTCGCTCTATGGCCTCTGGATGAAGACGCCCAAGCCGAACGATCTCGATATCGAAAAGGCGCTGCAGGGCAATCTGTGCCGCTGCACCGGCTATGAGGCGATCCTGCGCGCAGGACGCGCCATTTCAAACTATGGCAAGGTTGCCAATGACCCGCTGGCGAAGGAGCGGGCGGCGATCCACGCCAAGCTTTCCGCCATGGACGATGGCGCGCGTGTCGAGATCGGCGAAGGCAAGCACCGCCTGATCGTTCCGGCCAGCGTCGATGATCTCGCCGACGTTCTGGAAGCTGAGCCCAAGGCGACGGTGGTTGCCGGCTCGACCGATGTCGGGCTTTGGGTGACCAAGATGATGCGCGACATTTCTCCGGTCGTGTTCATCGGCAAGATCGAAGGGCTGCGCTCCATCAGCGAGCGCGACGGTGTCATCACCATCGGTGCCGGCGTAACCTACACCGAAGCGTTCGATCTTCTGGCTGCCCGCATCCCGGCGCTCGGCGCGCTCATCAACCGCATTGGCGGCCAGCAGGTGCGCAACATGGGCACCATTGGCGGCAACATCGCCAACGGCTCGCCGATCGGCGACAGCCCGCCGCCTCTGATTTCGCTCGGTTCGCGGCTGACGCTGCGCAAGGGCAAGCAAAGCCGCACGATCCCGCTCGAGGAGTTCTTCATCGCCTATGGCAAGCAGGATCGCCAGCCCGGCGAATTCGTCGAGGCCGTGCATGTTCCCATACCCGCAAAGGGCGACCGCTTTGCCGTCTACAAGATTTCAAAGCGGCGTGACGAAGACATCACCGCAGCGCTGGGTGCGTTCTACCTGACGCTTGCCAAGGATGGCACGGTCGAGACCGTTCGCATAACCTATGGCGGCATGGCGGCGACGCCGAAGCGGGCCAGGACGGTGGAAGCCGCACTTCTCGGCAAGCCGTGGACGGACGCGACCGTGGATGCGGCGATTGAAGCCTACCCGCAGGATTACGCTCCGCTCAGCGACATGCGCGCGACCGCAGACTATCGCATGCTTGCATCGAAAAACCTTTTGCGGCGTTTCTTTGCTGAAACACAGGATAGCGGCGCACCATTACAGGTTTCGCGGCACCGGGCCGCGTGAGGCAGATGGCCATGACCAAGCACACACCCAACCTCAAGGCAGAAAAGATCGCAGGTGGCGTTCATTCCAACCAGCGCCACGATTCAGCACACAAGCACGTCACCGGCACGGCCATCTATATTGATGATATCGTCGAGCCGAGCGGAACGCTGCATGCCGGCTTTGGGCTTTCATCCGTTACCCATGCGCTGCTGAAGTCGGTCGACCTTTCGGCGGTGCGCTCGGCTCCGGGCGTGGTCGATGTTCTGACCTATGCCGATGTTCCGGGCGAAAACGATATTTCGCCGAGCGGCATGCATGACGATCCGGTGCTGGCCGAAGACAAGGTCCAGTTCCACGGCCAACCGATTTTCTGCGTGATCGCCGAAACCCGCGAGCAGGCCCGCCATGCCGCGCGCCTTGCCAAGATTGAATATGAAGAACTGCCGACCATCATCGACATCGGCAACCTCGATCCGTTGAACGACAAGCTGGTGACCACGCCGCTGATCCTGAAGCGCGGCGAACCGGAAATTGCGCTTGAAGCCTCGCCGCGCCGCATCAAGGGGCGCATGCGCCTTGGCGGACAGGATCACTTCTATCTCGAAGGGCAAGTGTCGCTGGCCGTTCCCGGCGAAGATGACGAGGTCTTGGTCTATTGCTCGACGCAAGGCCCGAGCGAAACCCAGCACCTCGTTGCCCATGCGCTCGGCGTGCCGAGCCATGCCGTGACTGTCGAGGTGCGCCGCATGGGCGGCGGTTTCGGCGGCAAGGAAACCCAAGCCAACCAGTGCGCGGCCCTCGCCGCCATTGCGGCCAAGAAGCTGAAGCGCGCCGTCAAGGTGCGCATGGACCGCGACGAGGACATGACCGCGACGGGCAAGCGGCACGATTTCGTCATCGACTACGATGTCGGCTTCGACGACGAAGGCAATATCCTCGCCATCGACTACATGTATGCCTTGCGCAGCGGCTTCTCCGCCGACCTTTCGGGCCCCGTTGGCGACCGCGCGCTGTTCCACTGCGACAACGCCTATTTCTATCCGCATGTGCATGCGCGGTCGGCGCCGCTCTATACCAATACGGTATCGAACACCGCCTTTCGCGGTTTTGGCGGCCCGCAAGGCATGGTCGGGGCCGAGCGCGTCATCGATGAAGTGGCCTTCGCGGTGGGTAAGGACCCGCTCGAGATCCGCAAGCTCAATTTCTATGATCCGATGGGAACCAAGGGCCACCGCAACGTGACGCCCTATCACCAGAAGGTCGAGGACTGCATCATCCAGCGCATCGTGGCCGAGCTCGAGGAAAGCGCCGACTATGCCGGCCGCCGCCGCGAGATTTCGGCTTTCAATGCCAACAGCCGCTACATCAAGCGCGGCCTGGCGCTGACGCCGGTCAAGTTCGGCATTTCCTTCACCAAGACCGAGTCCAACCAGGCCGGCGCGCTGGTGCATGTCTACACCGACGGTTCGGTGCACATGAACCACGGCGGCACCGAGATGGGGCAGGGCCTGCATCTCAAGGTGGCGCAGGTGGTGGCCGAGGAATTCCAGATCGACATCGATCAGGTCAAGATCACGGCGACGACGACCGCCAAGGTGCCGAACACCTCGCCGACGGCCGCTTCGTCGGGCGCCGACCTCAACGGCATGGCGGCGCAGGACGCCGCACGCCAGATCAAGAACCGGCTGATCGATTTCGCCGCCGAAACGCACCAGATCCCGAAGGAACAGGTTGTATTCCTGCCCAATCGGGTCCGCGTCGGTAATGAGGAGATCAGCTTTGCCGAGCTTGTGAAGCAGGCCTATATCGCGCGCGTTCATCTGTCGGCTGCAGGCTTTTACAAGACGCCGAAGATTCACTGGGATCGCAGCCGGGGCAAGGGCCATGCCTTCTATTACTACGCCTATGGCGCGGCCTGCTCCGAAGTCTCGGTCGATACGCTGACCGGCGAATATGTGGTGGAGCGCACCGATATCCTTCACGACACCGGCCGCTCGCTCAATCCTGCTATCGACATCGGCCAGATCGAGGGCGGCTTCGTGCAAGGCATGGGGTGGCTGACGACGGAAGAGCTTGTCTGGGACGACAAGGGCCGCCTGCGCACGCACGCGCCTTCGACCTACAAGATCCCGCTCGCATCGGACCGGCCGAAGATTTTCAATGTCGCGCTGACGAACTGGTCGGAAGCCTATGAGCCGACGGTGCATCGCTCGAAGGCGGTCGGCGAGCCGCCTTTGCCGCTTGGCCTTGCCGTGCTTCACGCGCTGGCGGATGCGGTTGCGAGCGTAGCCGATCACAAGATTTGTCCGAAGCTCGACGCCCCGGCGACGCCCGAACGTGTGTTGATGGCCGTGGAGCGGCTTAAAGCTATGGTTCGCGGTGCTGCGTGATGGGCTTGAAGAAATTATCTACGAAAGATGCTATATTCCCATGAGGGAATGAAGGTCATGTCCTCGAATCTGCAAAGCCTGAAGGCTTTTTTGACTGACGCGAAACGCTTTGCCCTGGTTGAAGTGGCCGGCACCAAGGGGTCCACGCCACGCGAGACGGGCGCTGCGATGCTGGTTTCGCCGACGCGGACCCACGGCACGATTGGCGGCGGCCAACTCGAATACATGGCCATCGACAAGGCGAGGCAGTTGCTGCGCCCACGGCGCGGCAAGAACGGCAAGCCGGCCTCGTTGCATCCCGACAGCTTCGGAACGATGCTGGATATCCCGCTCGGCCCGGAAATCGGACAGTGCTGCGGCGGCCGCGTGGCCGTGTCCATCCGCCTTGGCGATCCCGAGATCGCGGATAGTCTGGTAGAGCGCGAACTGGGCGAGGAGGAACGCTTGCCGCACCTCTATATTTTCGGCGGCGGTCATGTCGGCCATGCGATGGCGGCGGCATGTGCCTTGATGCCGGTGCAGACGACAATCGTCGATACACGTCCCGAAGCGTTCGACGGATTGGCGCAAGGCGTCGAAGCGAGGTTGACGCCGGTGCCGGAAGAGGTGGTTCGCGAGGCGCCGTCGGGATCGGCGTTCGCCATACTGACCCATGACCACGCCCTCGACTTCCTGATCGCAGCCGAGGCGCTGCAACGTCCGGATACGGCTTACGTCGGCATGATCGGCTCAAAGACCAAGAAGGCGACGTTCAAGAGCTGGTTCCTCAAAACCGCAGGCGGAACCGAGGCGGAGTTTAGCCGCCTCGTGTCACCCATCGGCGGCGAGGCCGTAAAGGACAAGCGGCCGTCGGTGATCGCTGCACTTGCAGCAGCCGAGATCATGACGGCCTTCGCCCTCGATATGGCGCGCGCCGGTGCGGCGAAGGAAAGAATAGGCTGATTTATTCTTTTTCCTGGGTGTGGGCTTCCAGGAACCAAAGCAGCTTGTCGAGCGAGCGCGAATAGGCGGTGAAGATGTCGGCGCTGTCGGCATCGCCCGCTTCGTCGGTCTCGTCTATTGCCTTGCGGGCCGACTTGCCGGCGTCGGCATAGCGGTCGATGAGTGCGGCCAGATGATCCTTGGTCTTGTGGATGTCGGTCGGATAGGGCTTCAGCGATGTCTTTTTAGCCACTTCCTGCGAAGTACCGATCGCCGTTCCGCCAAGCTGCACGGCCCGTTCGGCGATGGTGTCGACATGGCCGTCGAGTTCCGTGCGGAAAGTGTCCAGCATTTCGTGAATGGCGATGAACTGCGGACCCTTGACGTTCCAGTGAGCCTGCTTGGTGATCAGCGCCAGATCGATGGCCTCAACAAGCCGTGCGTTGAGGATGTCTATCGAAGTGTTGCGGGTGTTTGATTTCAGGTCGTTTTTCGTGGCGATGGTGGCCATCGTATTCTCCTGCCTGATGGATTGGTCATAAAAGCCTGAGTGCGCGGGGCGCAAAAGGTTTGGAATGCGCGCGAAATGGCACGTTCCAAACAACATATAGGAAGGAAATTTGTTCCCTGAACGATCAGCCTTCGGCCAGAATGTCGCGGATCAGTTTCTGGCAGCGCTCGGCCATGAAATCGAGCAGCAGGCGCACCTTGGGATCTTGCAGTTTCTTGTGCGGATAGACTGCGGCAAGCTGGACGGGGGTCGGCGGCGTCTTCTGCAGGATGACGCGCAGCCGCCCATCGCGCAGATAGGGAGCGACCTCGAAACGCGGCTTGTTGACGATGCCGCGCCCGGCCACGGCCCAGCCGGTGAGAACGTCCCCGTCGTCGCTGTCGAAGGGTCCGCGGAATTCGAATTTCTGCGGCCCGGTTTCCGTCTGCAACATCCAGTAGAATTCGCGCGAGCCGGGATAGCGCAGCATCAGGCAGTCATGCTTCTTGCTGATAAGCTCTTGAATATCCTGCGGTTCTCCGCGTGCCTCCAAGTAGCTCGGCGACGCAACCAGAACGCGCTCGCAATCCAGGATGCCGCGCAGACGAAGCGAGGAATCCTCGATGACACCCAGCCGGAACGCAACGTCGATGCCTTCCTTCAGGATATCGACATTGTGATCGGACAGGCGCAACCGGACTTCGATATCGGGGTATTTGTCGTGGAAGTCGGGAATGCCCGAAGCGATCAGGCGACGCCCGAGGCCGAGCGGCGCGGTTACGCGAATGGTGCCGCGCGGCTGGCCGGAAAGTGCGGAAACCGCTGCCTCCGCCTCGATGATTGCGTCGAGCACCTGCTTTGCCCCGTTGTAGAACACGGTGCCGTGCTCGGTCGGCATAAGCTGGCGCGTAGTGCGGTTGAACAGCCGCACACCTAGGTGCTTTTCAAGTTCCTTGATGCGGTTGGATGCCACGGCCGGCGAAATGCGCATATCGCGCCCAGCTGCAGAAAGATTGCCAAGTTCCACGACACGGACGAAGACGGAGATATTGTCGAGATAGGCCATGCGCTGGTTTCGTGGCTCTCATCGGGCTGCGTAGAATGACCATAGTATTTTCCAATTTTTTTTGAAAGTCATCGTATTTCCCGCCCCTTTTCGTTTAGCGTGGGCTGCCGGTAATGTCCGATGCTAGGCAGGAAGGGATGGACCATGCTGGACTTCGCGATATTCTGGGATTGGCTGGCATTCGGCGTGCGCTGGCTGCATGTCATCACCGCCATCGCCTGGATCGGCTCGTCCTTTTATTTCGTGGCTCTGGATTTGGGCCTGCGCCAGCGACCCGGCCTGCCGGCGGGCGCGTATGGCGAGGAATGGCAGGTTCACGGCGGCGGTTTCTACCACATCCAGAAATACCTCGTTGCACCGGCCGAGATGCCGGAACATTTGACCTGGTTCAAATGGGAATCCTACGCCACCTGGCTGTCGGGCTTCGCGCTTTTGTGTGTGGTCTACTACGCGGGCGCGGACCTGTTCCTGATCGATCCCAACGTGCTCGACGTATCGGTGCCTGTCGGCATCGGCATCTCGCTCGCCACCATCGGCGTCGGCTGGCTGTTCTACGATCTCTTGTGCCGGCTGTTCCTCGGCAAGAGCGACACCGGCCTGATGTTGCTGCTCTATGGCGTGCTGGTGGTCATCGCCTGGGGCCTGACGCACCTCTTCACCGGCCGCGCCGCGTTCCTGCATCTTGGCGCGATCACCGCCACGATCATGTCGGCGAACGTCTTCATGGTCATCATTCCAAACCAGAAGATCGTCGTCGCCGACCTCATCGCCGGCCGCAAGCCCGATCCGAAATACGGCAAGATCGCCAAGCAGCGCTCGGTGCACAACAACTACCTGACATTGCCCGTGCTGTTCCTGATGTTGTCGAACCATTACCCGCTGGCGTTCGGCACTCAGTTCAACTGGGTCATCGCCTCGCTGGTGTTCATCATCGGCGTGTTGATCCGGCACTTCTTCAATAGCCAGCATGCACGCAAGGGCAATCCGACCTGGACTTGGCTCGCTGCCGCCATCCTGTTCATCATCATCATCTGGCTCTCGACCGTGCCGAAGGTGCTGACCGGCGAAACCAAGGTGAGTGCTGCCGGCGAGCAATTCGTTGCTTCCGCGCATTTCCCGGTCGTGCGCGATACCGTGCTTGGCCGCTGCGCCATGTGCCATGCCACCGAACCGTCCTATGAGGGCATCTATCATGCGCCCAAGGGCGTGGTGCTGGATACCGATGCCGGCATTGCCGCGCATGCCAAGGAAATCTACCTGCAGGCCGGGCGCAGCCATGCCATGCCGCCGGCCAACGTCACCCAGATGACGGACAAGGAACGCGCCATGCTGGTTGCATGGTTTGAAGAAGCGAAGAAGTGATGGCGGTTGGCCAGATGACCGCCACCCTCCTGCGCGGCCGCACGCTTTCCTTCCTGCGCTGGCCCGAAACAATCGACGACCACGCCGCCTATCGCTACGAGGAGGACGGCGGGCTTTTGCTGCGTGACGGCAAGATAGTTGCCGCCGGCGCCTATGCCGAAATTGCCAAGCAGGCGGGCGAGGGCGTCAAGGTCATCGACCACCGTCCGCATCTCTTGCTGCCCGGCTTCATCGATGCCCACATGCATTTCCCTCAGATGCAGATCCTCGCCAGCTATGGCGCCGAGCTGCTGGAGTGGTTGAACACCTACACCTTTCCGGAAGAGACCAAGTTCGAGAATGCGCAGCACGGCCGCCGCATCGCCCGCCTGTTTCTTGACGAGGTGATCCGCCACGGCACCACGACGGTCGCGGCCTACTGCTCTGTGCACAAATCGTCGGCAGACGCCTTCTTTGCCGAGTCGCATGGGCGCAATATGCTGAACATCGCCGGCAAGGTGATGATGGATCGCAATGCGCCGGACGGGCTAACCGACACGCCGCAATCCGGCTATGACGACACCAGGGCGCTGATCGGCGAATGGCACGGCAAGGGCCGGCAGCACTATGCGATCACGCCGCGCTTCGCCATTACCTCCACGCCCGAACAGATGGAAATGGCTGGCGCATTAGTGCGCGAATTTCCGGACCTGCATATCCAGACGCATCTGTCCGAAAATCACGCCGAGATCGCCTTTACCCAGGAACTTTATCCGTGGTCGAAGGACTACACCGACGTCTACGAGCACTACGGGCTGATGGGATCGAAGACCCTGCTCGGCCATTGCATTCATCTGTCGGAGCGCGAGGCGGACGCGCTTTCGGCGGCTGGCTCGATTGCCGTATTCTGCCCGACGTCCAATCTGTTCCTCGGTTCCGGCCTGTTCCCCTATCAGCGCATGCGCTCGCGACAGAACCCGGTTCGTATCGCAACGGCAACCGATGTTGGTGGCGGCACCAACTATTCCATGCTGCGCACCATGGATGAGGGCTACAAGATCATCGCGTTGCAGGGCGAGAAGCTGAACCCGTTTCAGTCGTTCTGGCAGATCACGCGCGGCAATGCCGAGGCGCTTTCGATTGCCGACAAGGTCGGCACGCTGGACGTCGGCACGGATGCCGACATCATTATTCTTGATGCTGGCGCGACGCCGGTTACGCGGCTGAGGATGGAGACCGTCAAGACGCTGGCAGAGGAGCTTTTCCTGTTGCAGACGGTTGGCGACGACCGCGCCATACGCGAGGTCTACATCGCCGGAAAACCGGCCAAGAGCGAACTCGCCTCCTGAGGCGAATCGCCCGTCTGGCCCAACTCCCGCTTGACCCAGCGACACTGATCGGCCAAAGCGTCTGGCGACTTTCCGGGAGGAGTGCCGATGGCCGTCGCCGACGACATCGAGACTATCAAGCGCCAGGAGGCGACGCTTGTCTTCGATGCCTTCGACGAGCAGGCGGCCTTCGCTATTGGCTCCGCCATCCGCGCCCGCGCGCTGAAGGAAAACCTGCCCGTCATCGTCGATATCCGCACTTTCGACCGGCCGCTCTTTTATGCCGCGATGCCCGGTTCGACCGGTGCGAACCCCGAATGGGCGCGGCGCAAGTACAATGTCGTCAAGCGCTTCCTGAAAAGCACCTATCGCATGGTGCTTGAACAGGACCGCCCGGACCGCACCTTCAAGGTTGGCGAGGGGCTGGAGGTCGCTGACTATGTGCTCGCCGGCGGCGGCTTTCCCATCGCTGTGAAGGGCGCTGGCGTGATCGGCGTCATCGCCGTGTCCGGCTTGCCGGAGCGGGACGATCATGGCGTCGTCGTCGATGCCTTGTGCGATCATCTCGGCCATGATCGTGACAAACTGACTTTGCCTGCCCAGAAATCCAACTAGAAGAGCGACCCCTGCATGGATTCCAAGCGCTTCCTGACATCCATCTTCGACGCCGCCGTGGCAGCCGCCGATCCGGAAAGGACGATTCGCGACCATCTGCCGGCAAAGCCGAAAGGCAGGACGATCGTCATCGGCGCCGGCAAGGGCGCGGCGCAGATGGCTGCCGCCTTCGAGAATGTTTGGGATGGGCCAGTGGATGGCCTGATCGTCACCCGTTATGGCTACAGCGCACCGACGAAGCATCTGGAAGTTGTCGAGGCCTCGCATCCGGTTCCAGACGTGGCGGGCCTGGAAGCCGCAAAGCGCGTGATGGAAAAAGTATCTGGCCTGACCGAAGACGATCTGGTCATCGCGCTGGTATGCGGCGGCGGCTCGGCACTTTTGGCCGCTCCGGCCGAGGGCCTGACGCTTGACGACGAAATCGCCGTCAATCAGGCGCTGCTCGCCTCCGGCGCGCCGATTTCCGCTATGAACACCATTCGCAAGCACATCTCGACGGTCAAGGGCGGCAGACTTGCAGCAGCAGCCTATCCGGCCAAGGTGGTGTCGCTGGTGGTGTCGGACATTCCGGGCGATGACCCTGCACTCGTGGCATCTGGTCCGACGGTGCCCAGCACCGGAAGCCGCGCCGATGCGCTGAAGGCAATCGAAACCTACGCCATGAAGCTTCCGGCCGCCGTCATGGCGCACATCAATTCGCCGGCGGCGGACGCGCCGGACCCGAAGGACAACCGTTTCGCACGCAACGAAGTACACGTCATTGCGTCGGCTGCCGTATCGCTGGAGGCCGCTGCAGCCGAAGCCAAGCGGCAGGGCATCGAAGCGGTGATCCTGTCGGATTCGCTGGAAGGCGAGGCACGCGAAGTTGGCTCGGTACATGCGGCAATCGCCCGCGAGATCGCGACCCGCAACCGGCCTTTCAAGAAGCCTGTGTTGCTGCTTTCCGGCGGCGAGACGACGGTGACGCTGCGCGCGAAAGGCAAGGGCGGCCGCAACAGCGAGTTCCTGCTGGCCTTCGCCATCGGCATCGACGGCCACGACGGCATCGAGGCGCTTGCGGCCGACACTGACGGCATCGACGGCTCGGAAGACAATGCCGGCGCGTTCGCCAATGGTTCCACAGTGGCGCGCATGCGGGCGGCTGGTGTCGACGCCAAGGCGATGCTGGCCGGCAACAACGCCTGGACCGCGTTCAATTCCGTTGGCGACCTGTTCGTGCCCGGCCCTACCGGCACCAACGTCAATGATCTGCGCGCAATTCTCATCCGGTAATTGCTGAAAACTTTCGCGAGTAGTCGCGCGCAAGCTTAACGATCCTCATGTAGACGGTCGTTGTGATTGCGTGTGAGGGCGCGGCAACTGCACGACGAGCGGCTGGAATTTCGCAACAATATGGCGATTGCCGGATGGGTCTTCATGGCCATCTGGACCGGCATCCTGTGCCTCTTCACCTATATCTTCATGCGCGACGGCGGCTTTCGCCAGTATGACCCGGCGGTTGAATGGGCAATTCTCGCCCTGTTCTGGCTGTTTGGGCTGGGTGGCTGCAGTTCCTTTTTTGGAATGCCGCGATTCCGCATGACCATCGTCAACGGCCAGGTGACCGTGCACGAAAGATGGCTGTTGCGCCGAAGCAGCGAAACCTTTTCGCTCAAGGTAATGGCCGAGCCGGTTGTTATTCGTGACAAGGATTCCGAAGGCGATCCGTATTTCCGCTGCCGTGTGGTCACTCCGGCAGGGCGCTCGATCATCGTCAGCGAGAGCAACGATGAGGAAAAAGTTCGTGCCGTGTGCAAGACGTTGACCGAAGCAATCGGCAGGCGACCCAAATCCCGCCCGGATGGAAATGAGGCAGGCTGACGGCGGCCACGCGCTCAGCTCATCAGCCTTTTCACGGCCCGCATGTCGTTGAGGAAGCGCCCGCGTTCTGCCTGCTTTTCTGCTTCGTCGGGAATGCGCAGGATGAACGAGGGGTGGATGGTGAGGAAAACGCGCAAGCCGTCTTCGCGTTCGACCACTTCGCCGCGCATTTTCGTGATCGCAATGCTTTTGCCGAGCAGGGAGAGTGCAGCGGTGGCGCCAAGCGCCACGACCAGCCGGGGTTTTGCCAGCGCCAGTTCCTTGTCGAGCCACCACCGGCAAGCCTGAACCTCACTTGTGTTCGGCTTGGAATGGATGCGGCGCTTGCCGCGCGGCTCGAACTTGAAATGCTTGACTGCGTTGGTGACGTAGGTCTTTTGCCGATCTATGCCGGCATCGTCGAGAATAGCGTCGAACACCTTGCCAGCCGGTCCGACGAAAGCCTTGCCGGCAATATCCTCCTGATCGCCCGGCTGTTCGCCGACAAACATCACTTCGGCATCTGGCGGGCCGTCTCCAAACACCGTTTGAGTGGCATCGCGCCAGAGAGGGCAGCGCCGGCAGCCCTTGGCGGCTTCGCGCACGGCATCAAGCGAGTGATAGTTTCCATCGTCGTTCTCGGCATGGGCATCCGGCACCTGCCAGTGCAAGGCCTGCGCCTTGGTGTGGTGTGATGCGGGTTGTGTCGGCATACGGGCAATCATCTCCCTGGCGGCCTCGTCCGCCCCTGCTATCAGGTCAGGAATGAGTGCGGCCTCGGGCAGGTTCCGCCAATATTTCTTGGGCATCTCCTTTTGCATTGCCTGCACCTTCAGTCGCGCCGGATTGAAGATATTCTGGAAATAGGTTTGCCACAGTTCTTCGGCGGCATCCTCGGCGGGGGCATCCGCTTTCGCTGCGCCGGGTCCGATGGAAAGAGTTTCGCCGTTCCAGCTTGCCGAGGCGTAAGGCGTCAAAATGGTCCAGCACATGCCGGTGAAGCGGCGCACGAAAAAAGTCGCGTTGCGCTCGACTATGAAGTGCGACGGCTCGAACCAGGCCACGAAATGCTCGCCATTGCTGGTTTCGATGCGGCGAAAGCGCACAAAGGCGCGCATCTTGTGCATGTCGCGCCCAACCGCCTTCTCCATCGCCTCGAAGCGGCGAACATCGGGGTCGGATGCGATCTCCAGAAGCTTGGGCTCTCGTCGCAAGCGCCAAAGCAGGCGGTAGAGCAGCGCGAAACGTTCCGGATCGCTGTGGCAGATGACAGCTTCGGCTCGGGAGACGAAGCTGCGCGGCACGTCGAGATGCGCCTTTTCCGGCGCTTCAGGAAGCGTTTCCTCCTCCTTGGCGGCGCTTGCATCGACGACCCAGGTTACGGCTTGCGGAGCGATGTCGTTCAAAGCGAGTTTCCGCGCCGCATTTCGCCAGCCAGCGAAATCGGTTTCGCTGGCAAGCGCGACGTTGAACGGGGAAAAGGCGAGTTGCATCGTCTGCATGGTCAAAACAGTGCCAGTTGCTCGCAAGACCGCACGATTGTCTGGCGCAGCGCCGCCTTGTCCGTCATACCTCCCGGCGACCACCCTTCGGCGATGATAAACGGCCTGAGTTTGGCAATCGACTTCGCCAGACGACCGACATCCTCAAGCCGCAGGCGGCGATGCCGGCGTGTCTGCAAAATGCGGTCCACCACCTTTGTGCCAAGCCCCGGCACGCGCAGCAGCATCTCGCGAGATGCACGGTTGACGTCCACCGGAAACTGCCCGCGATTGCGCAGCGCCCACGCAAGCTTTGGATCGATGGCAAGGTCCAGCATGCCATCGATCGTACCCTGCAGGATTTCGCCTTGCCCGAAGCCATAAAAGCGCATCAGCCAATCGGCTTGGTAAAGCCGGTGTTCGCGCATGAGCGGCGGCTTTTGCGAAGGCAGCGCCGATGACGAATCCGGGATCGGGCTGAAAGCGGAATAATAGACACGGCGTAGCTGGTAACTGCTGTAAAGCCGTGCGCTGGTCTTCAGGATGCCATCGTCGCTGGTTTTATCCGCGCCGACGATCATCTGCGTCGACTGGCCGCCGGGTGCGAAGCGTTCGCGCGTCTTCGTCCGCAGCGTCGGCTCGGCCTTTTCTTCGATCTTCGCGCGCAGCTTGGCCATCGAAAGGCGGATGGTTTCCGGCTTCTTTTCCGGCGCCAGCTTCTTCACGCCTTCGTCGGTCGGAAGCTCGATGTTGATGGACAGCCTGTCGGCATAGAGTCCGGCCCGCTCGATCAGTTCGGCCGAGCATTCCGGAATAGTTTTCAGATGAATGTAGCCGCCGAATTTCTCCTCAAGCCTGAGCCGCCGCGCCACCTCGACCATTTCGCCCATCGTCTCGTCTGGCGAGCGGATCACGCCGGACGACAGGAACAGGCCCTCGATGTAGTTGCGACGATAGAAGTCCATGGTGAGCCGCACCACGTCATCGACGGAGAACCGCGCACGCCGCACATTGGAGGACGACCGGTTGATGCAATAGCTGCAATCATAGATGCAGAAATTGGTCAGCAGGATTTTCAGAAGCGAGATGCAGCGGCCATCAGGTGCGTAGGAATGGCAGATGCCCATGCCTTCGGTCGAGCCGATGCCGCCGCTCTTCAGCGAATCGCGCTTGGCCGAGCCAGACGAAGCGCAGGACGCATCGTATTTGGCGGCATCCGACAGGATGGCGAGTTTTTCGCGAAGGGTGAGCGTAGCCATGCGTTCATGATATGTTCTTTTAGGTTACCGCGCTATTAAATTTGACATAGCTGGCAAACGGGGCGCTGGCCGGCCTCAGACTTCGTGCAGATAGAGGTGGTAGTCGAGTTCGCTGATGGTGCGGGCCACGCGCAGATATTCGGCGTACTTGATCGAGGTGAAGGTCCGGTGCAGGTCGTGGCCGAGCGCCGTTCTCAGGAATTCCGAGGCTTGCGCTGCCTTGATCGCCTCGCGCCAGTCTGCGGGCATGGCGCTGCGCGCCTCCTCGGCGGCTTCGTAGCCGTTGCCCGTGGTTTCCGGACCGGGATCGAGCTTTTCATCCAGCCCCTTCAAAATGCCGGCGAGAACTGTGGCTGCGACCAGATATGGGTTGGCGTCGACGCCGGAGGGCCGATGTTCGATGCGCCGGTTCTTCGCTTCGCCCGCCGGCACGCGCAGCGCCACCGAGCGATTGTTGACGCCCCAGGTGGGCGCGACCGGCGCATAGGATTGCGCGACGAAGCGACGCCAGGAATTGGCGTGCGGTGCGAACACCAGCATAGATTCCGCCATTGTCGCGGCAAGCCCGCCAAGCGCGTTGAGCAAAAGCGGCGACCAGCTTTCGCCGGCCTTTTCCGTGAACACGTTGCGGTCTTCGCGGTCGAGCAGCGAGACGTGGAAATGCATGCCCGAGCCGGCATAGGATTCGATCGGTTTGGCCATGAAGCAGGCAGTGACGCCATGACGGCGCGCCTGCGCGCGCACAATGCGCTTGAGCAGGATGAGGTCGTCGGCGGCGCGCATCACGTCCTTGCGGTAATGCAGGGTCAGTTCGTACTGGCCGGGCGCATATTCCGAGATCACGGTTTCGGTCGGAACGCCCTGTTCCTTGGCGGCCGCGTAGATGTCGGAGAAGAGCGGCTCCATGCCGTGAAGGTGATCGACGGAATAGACTTCCGTCTTGCCGCTCTTGCGGCCGTCAAGAACGGCGCGGGCGGGCTGCACCTTGCCGTCGGCGTCACGCTCATTGGCAAGCAGGAAGAACTCTAGTTCGAACGCGCCCGCCGGATGCAGCCCTTTCTTTGCGAGCAGTTCGACCTGCCGCGCCAATGCATGGCGCGGGTCCGAGGTCATCGGCGCACCGTCGAGGTGATACATCGCCATCAGAACCTGCCCGCGCGCGGGGCTGGTGCCGTAGAGCGGCACCAACGTGCCGGGAAGCGGCCATGCGCGCAGGTCGCCGTCGCCTGAATCCCAGATCAGGCCGGTTTCGTGGACGTCCTCGCCGGTAATGTCGAGGCCGAGGATCGAGATCGGCATATGCCGCCCGCCTTCGTAGATGCTCATCAGCTCGTGCCGGCGCACGATCTTGCCGCGTCCAACGCCGTTGGCATCAGTCAAGACGATATCGAAGGCCTCGATCTCCGGATGCCGGTCGAGAAAGGCCTGCGCTTCGCTGGGCTTCGAGCCCGAGGGTGATGTCATGATGAAACTCTGGTGGACGCTATCGTGCTTGTCTCATGCCGCAAGTTTCGCGGCAACATCGGCAAAGGCCGCGATCAGCCGGTTGACCTGGGCGATGCGTGTAGCGGGCGAGATCAGCATCATGTTGTGGAACGGCGCGATCAAGACGCCGCGATTGACCAGCGCGACATGGATGGCGGCCTCCAGTTCAGGCACATGCGCGCCTTCCGCCTCGCCGCCATTCCTGAGCGGGCCGGGCGCACAGATGAATTCGACGCGCGCGCCGACACGCGCCACATGCCAGGGGAGGCGATAGCGGTCGATCACGGCCGTCAGCCCGGCGTCCAGCCGCCGCGCCAGATGCTCCATGTGGGCGTAGTTTTCTGCCGTCATCACCTCTTCCAGCGTCGCCCGCATCGCGGCGAACTGCAGCGGATTGGCCGAGAGCGTCGTGCCCATGCCGGAGTAGCCGGGCTCCTTGGTGCGTTCATAGGCGGCAAACCGCGAGGCAAGTTCGTCGCTCATGCCCCAGATGCTGGCAGGAACGCCGCCGGCGACGGGCTTGCCGAGCACGAACAGATCAGGCTCAAGCCCATGAACCTTGGTGTAGCCGCCAAGACCGGTCGAGATCGTATGAGTTTCGTCGATCAGAAGAAGCGTGCCGGCTGCGCGCGTCAGCTTGCGCAGCGCTGCATGGAAGCCGGGACCAGGCAGCACCATGCACGAATTGGTCAGCACCGGTTCGGTGATGACGCAGGCGACGGATTTGTCGGCCAGCGCAGCTTCGAGGGCAGCGAGATCGTTGAAGTCGACCACTTTGGTTGCGCGGGTGAGATCGCGGAATTCGCCGGCGAGGCCGGGCCGGTTGATGGCGCGTCCGTCCTTCAGCCGCACCATCGTCTCGTCCACCGAGCCGTGATAGCAGCCGTTGAAGACGAGGATGGTTTCGCGCCCGGTCACAGCGCGGGCAACGCGCAGCGCAAAGCGGTTGGCGTCGGTGGCGGTCGTGGCGATCTGCCAGAACGGCAGGCCGAACTTGTCCTGCAGCAGCGGCCCGATGGCCAGCGCGTCTTCCGAAGGCAGCATGTAGGTCAGGCCGCGCCCGGCCTGCCGGCGGATGGCGCGCGCGACGGGTACCGGTGAGTGACCGAACATCGAACCGGTATCGCCAAGGCAGAAGTCGTCCAGCCTGTTGCCGTCTATGTCGGTGATGGTCGCGCCCTTGGCCTGATCGACGAGGATTGGGAAGGGCGTCGGCCAATCCTTCATCCAGTGCATCGGTACGCCGCCGAGGAAGCCGGCAATGCCGTTGCCGACCTTCGCCTCGCTTTTCGGGCGTGCTTTGCGGAAGGTTTCGGATTCCCGGTCGCGGATTTGCTCGATCCGGCTGCGGGCGATGCCGCCCAATGTCGTGTCGTCGTGTCTGGTCATGGTCGCCACTCATAGCCAATGAGGCATGAGGACGGCAATCCGGTCAGCAAGGGTCTTTGCGCTGGGCAGAGTGGTCAGGCGGTGATGTCGATGACGCCGCAGTCTCCGGCAGCGGAACCGAACGCGATGCGCTGCTCCTGCCTGTCCCACATCATCGCGGTGATGGCGCCCTTGCCGGGTCGGCGCAGCAGCACTTCCTTGGCATCGGTGAAGCGGGCCGCGATGACCATGCCGTCTTCGTAGCCGATGGCCACGACGTCCTGGCTGGGATGGCAGGCAACGCATGTCACCATGGTGTTGCCGCGCGTGCCGAGTTCCAACGGCGGCTTGCCCATCGGGCCATCCTTGGCCTGGAACGGCCATACGATTGCCGCTGGCGCGCCGGAGCTTGCCAGCCACTTGCCTTTCGCAGACCACGACAGGCTCTTGACCTTGGCTGGGTAGCCGCTCATGCGCATGTGCTTGCCATCGGCAAGTTTCCAGCCGTGCAGCGCGTTTTCCTGCATGGTGGTGACGAGGAAATTTCCATCGGGCGAAAAGGCGATACCGGTGTGGGCGCCCGCCCATTCAAGTTCGGTCGGCTTGCCATCGGCTGCCGGGAAATGCAGCGTTGCGCCATTGTAGCGCGCCACGCCGATGCGCATGCCCTTTGGTGCGAAGGCGATGCCCTCGACCGAGCGCGGATGGACAAATTCCTTCACCTTGCCGTCGGCGAACCGCACATTGGCGATCTTGCCGGATGCATAGGCGATTGCGCCCTGCGGTCCGGCAGCGATGCTGGTGATCCACTTTCGGCCCGCTTCAGCCAGTTGCTCGGCAGTCCCGTCAGCCTTGACGGCAAAGACCTTGCCATCCTCGCCACCGGTCAGCAGGCGGTCGTTTGCCGCGTCGTGGAAAGTGCACAACAGGCCGTCATTGGCCTGCGCGGTCTTGTGGCCATTGTCCAGCCGATGCACCGCACCGTCTGCCAGTGCGAAATGCGGAACATTGTTCAGGAAGACGGCGGCAAGGCAGTGGCCGTCGAGGTCAAGCGGAGCGACTGTCGGCATGGGTCAGTTGGCAGTCACGGCCTGGCAGGCGTCAAAACTCTTCTTCAGCCGTTCGGCATCGAGCTCGCGGCCGATGAACACCAGCCGGCTCTCGCGCTTCTCGTCGTCCTTCCACGCGCGCTGGTGGTCGCCTTCGAGGATCATGTGTACGCCTTGCACGACATAGCGGTCGGGATCGTCCCTGAAGGCGATGATGCCTTTCAGGCGCAGAATGTTCGGGCCTTCCATCTGGGTGATCTTCTCGATCCACGGGAAGAACTTCTTCGAGTCCATCTCGCCGCCGCGCAGCGACACCGACTGCACCGTCACGTCATGGATGGCCGAGGGGTGAGCGTGGTCATGATGGTCATGACCGTGGTGATTATGGTCGTGATCGTGGTGATGATGGTGGTGGTGATCGTGATCGCAGTCCGGGCCGCATTCGTGGTCGTGGTCGTGGTCGTGATCGTCATGCGCATCGAGGAAATGCGGATCGTTCTCCAGCGCGCGGGTAAGATCGAACGCGCCGCGGTCGAGCACTTCCTTGAGATCGACGCCCGAGCGCTGGGTGCGATGGATCTTCGCTGCCGGGTTGATGGCGCGAACGGTGGCCTCCACGGCGCGCAACTCGTCTTCCGTCACGAGGTCAGTCTTGTTGAGAACCACGACATCGGCAAAGGCGATCTGGTCTTCGGCTTCCTTGGAATCCTTCAGGCGCAGCGGCAGGTGCTTGGCGTCGACCAGCGCCACGACGGCGTCGAGCTTGGTCTTGGAACGCACGTCGTCGTCCATGAAGAAGGTCTGCGCCACCGGCACAGGATCGGCGAGCCCGGTGGTTTCCACCACGATGGCGTCGAAGCGCCCCGGACGCCGCATCAGGCCTTCCACCACGCGGATCAGGTCGCCGCGCACCGTGCAGCATACGCAGCCATTGTTCATCTCGTAGATTTCCTCGTCGGATTCCACGATCAGGTCGTTGTCGATGCCAATCTCGCCGAACTCGTTGACGATGACGGCGTAACGCTTGCCATGATTTTCGGAGAGAATCCGGTTGAGCAAGGTGGTCTTGCCGGAGCCAAGATAGCCGGTCAAAACGGTTACGGGAATTTGCGTCTGGGTGTCGCTCATGTCGGACCTCGAAAGGGGATGTGGGCTCCATATAGGATGGTTGGCGGCGTTTTGCACGACGAATCCAAACCGTTTCGCGTTGGGCCAGATTGCGGATCGGTGCGATGAAAATCTGATGCAAGCCTGCGATGGGACGCTATAGGAGACTTGTTGTGTTAAATCGTCACCACGACCTAGGGGCGCTGCGTGGATTCGGTCGACGTATTGATCATTGGGGCTGGCGCTGCCGGAATGATGTGCGCGATCGAGGCGGCGCGGCGCGGACGCCGTGTTCTCGTCATCGACCATGCGCGTAGTGCCGGCGAGAAGATCCGCATCTCCGGCGGCGGACGCTGCAACTTCACCAACATCCACGCCGCTCCGAAAAACTTCCTGTCGCAGAACCCTCATTTCTGCATTTCGGCGCTGAAGCGCTACTCGCAGCACGATTTCATTGCACTGGTGAAAAGCCACGGCATCGCTTTTCACGAAAAGACGCTCGGGCAATTGTTTTGCGATGGCTCGGCCACGCAGATCATCCAGCTCATGCTGGATGAAATGGAGCGCCACGGCGCTGCGCTTCGGCTGAGCACGCGCGTGGAAAGGATCGACAAGACTTCGGACGGCTTCGACGTCGCGCTGGAAACAGGCTCGGTGCGCTGTGCTTCGCTGGTCGTGGCATGCGGCGGCAAATCGATCCCCAAGATGGGCGCGACGGGCCTGGGTTACGACATTGCCGCGCAGTTCGGCGTGCAGCTGGTTGAAACCAGGCCTGCGCTGGTGCCGCTGACCTTCGAGCCGAATACGCTGGAACGCCTGAAGCCGCTCAGCGGTATCGCTGTCGATGCCGTCGTCTCCTGCCGCAAGACTCAGTTCAGGGAAGCGATGCTGTTTACCCATCGCGGCATCAGCGGCCCGTCCATCCTGCAGATATCGTCTTACTGGCGCGAAGGCGATGAGATCGGCATAGCCATGTTGCCGGGCGTCGATCTGTTTACGGCGTTGCGTTCGGCACGGGCCGAAAATGGCAAGCAGGCGCTGCAGACCGCGCTGGCTTCGTTGCTGCCGAAGAAGCTTGCCCAGATGATTGCGGAGCAGTTGGGCATATCGGGAAACATGGCGGACCTGCCGGACCGCGAACTTCGTCGCGTCGAAGCCGCCGTCAACAACTGGCGCGTCAAACCTGCCGGTTCGGAGGGCTATAGGACGGCGGAAGTGACGCTGGGCGGTGTCGATACGCGCGATCTCGATTCAAAGACGATGGCGGTGAAGGCCATGCCCGGCCTATATTTCATTGGCGAGGTCGTCGATGTTACCGGTTGGCTGGGTGGCTATAATTTCCAATGGGCATGGTCGTCTGGCTGGTGTGCCGGACAGTCGGCTTAAGGCAATTCGAGGTGCATTTGAAAAACAAGTCAGCCGGATAAGCAGTGTCATGAAACTGCAATGCGGCTCTGCCATAAGCTAGCCACCTTGGTTTTGATTGCCGGCAAAAGGCTTTGCCGCGACCAAAAAGAAGGCCAGTGCAAATAGCGGCGTATGCTATCGTGCCGCCCGTCCGGATTGAGGGGAAACTATGGCCAAGGCTGACAGAACAGCGACGATGAGCCGGCTGCATTCGGCTGCAAGACTGGCGCGCACCGCCCTTGCGGCACGGCTGCTCACGCACGGCTTCTATGCCGGACAGGACCAGATCATGCTGGCGCTCGATCGCGAGGATGGGCAGACGCCGGGCACGCTTGCCGACCGGCTGGGCGTTCGACCGCCGACCATCACCAAGACCATCAACCGGCTTCAGGCACAGGGCTTTCTCGATAAGAAAGCTTCGAATTCCGATGCCCGGCAGGCCCACATCTTCCTGACCGATTCCGGCCGCGAAATGATCATGGCCATCGAGAAGTCGGTGAAGAAGACGGAAAAGCAGGCGTTGAAGGGCCTCGACAAGAAGGACCAGAAGGCGCTCTACAAGCTCTTGGCGCGCGTCGAGGCAAACCTCTCCGGCGCGGAAGTCCTCGTCGAAGAAGAGCCCGACAGCGAGGAATAGGATCGGCGTTGCGCCGGGCTTTTTCGGATAGGCCAGCCGCATTTGAGCTTGCAGCGCGTAACGGGCTGGCACAAAGCTGACCCAACGAAAAAGCGCGTTGATTCAGGCTTTGCTGTGAGCACTTCCCACCGACCGGACGATAGCGCGACGCCTGTCGCGGCCATCCTGTATATGGTCGCCGCTTATATCCTTTTCACCTTCCTCGATTCGTCCAGCAAATATCTGGTGCTTGCCGGCATCGCGCCGCTGTTCATCGCGTGGATGCGTTTTGCCGGGCACGTCGTGCTGGTCGTGGCGCTGTTTCGCGGCTGGCGCAGCTTCGGTCGCTTTCGGCCAGTCAGCCTGCCGGCGCACATCTTGCGCGGCGCATTTCTGGCGGGATCGACCGTCTTCAACATTCTTGCCTTGCGCTACCTGCAACTGGCCGAAACGACCTCGATCTATTTCTTCGGCCCCATGGTCATCACGGCGCTGGCCGGACCGCTGCTTGGCGAATGGGCCGGCTGGCGTCGCTGGTCGGCGATCCTCGCCGGCTTCATCGGCGTTCTGGTCATCACCCGCCCGGGCATCGGCGTGTTCGGTATCGGCCACGTGTTTGCGCTGTGTTCGATGCTGTCCAACAGCATCTACGTCATCATGACCCGTCACATGTCCGCCACCGAGACACCCGAAAGCCTCATATTCTATTCCGCGCTGGCGCCATTGGTGGTGTTGACGCCGACATTGCCGTTAACGGCGTCGATGCCGGCCGATGTTTGGCAATGGGTATTGCTGGTGCTGTTGGGGGCATTCGGAGGTCTCAGCCACTGGTGCCTGATACAGGCTTACAGGCAGGCGACGGCCACCTCGCTTGCGCCCTATCCCTATCTGCAAATGATCTGGATGATCGCGTTCGGCTGGGTCATTTTCGACCAGTTCCCCGACAACTGGACGCTGGCGGGTGCCGGTATCATCGTCGCCAGCGGGCTCTACATCGTCCACCGGGAACACCGGCTGCGCGTTCGCAACCAGGCTGGGCCGGGCGCGGAAACCGAGGTTGTGGCAAAAAAGCTTTGATTCGCCGCCGAAGGATGGCATAAGCCGCATTTAAACAGTTTAAATGCCGGATGACTTGGATGGTCAGATCCAGATTCATCCCGATTAAAGGCGGTGGGGACCCGGGGCGCTGGCACAGAAAATCAAGCTTTCGACGATCGCGGACGCGTTGGGCGTCTCGACCGCAACCGTCTCGCTGGCGTTGCGCGACAGTCCGCTGGTGGCCGGATCGACGCGCGACCGCATCAAGGAACACGCGCGCGAGATCGGCTATATCTACAATCGCCGGGCAGCCAGCCTGCGCACGTCGCGTTCGGGCATTGTCGGTGTCGTCGTCCACGACATCATGAACCCGTTCTACGCCGAGATCCTGCGCTCCATCGAGCATGAGCTAGACCGCTCGCGCCAGACCTTCATCCTGTCCAACCACTACGATCAACTGGACAAGCAGCGCACCTTCATCGACACGCTTTTGCAGTTGGGCGCCGATGGCGTGATCATGTCGCCGGCCATCGATACGCCGGCTTCCGACATACTGATGGCCGAGGAAAACGGCTTGCCTGCGGTGCTGATCGCCCGCGATGTTGAGGGCGCCCATGTGCCGGTGTTCCGCGGCGACGATGCCTATGGCACCGCACTTGCCACCAACCATCTGATCTCGCTCGGCCACAAGCGCATTGCCATGGTCGGCGGCACCGACCAGACCTCGACCGGCCGTGACCGCTATCAGGGTTATGTCCATGCGATGGAGGAGGCCGGCCTTGAGGTGAAGCCGTCGTGGCGCATCGCCGGCCCACGCACCAAGCAGGGCGGGTTCGAGGCGGCAAACCAGTTGCTTGCGCTGAAGGACAAGCCAACTGCCGCCTGCTGCTGGAACGACCTCGTCGCCATCGGCCTGATGAACGGCATCGCGCGCGCCGGCCTATTGCCGGGTCACGACATTTCCGTCACCGGCTACGATGATCTGGAAGAGGCGGCTATTGCAACGCCAGCCTTGACCACGGTGTGGAACGGCCAGCGCGAGGTCGGTCGCCGCGCCGCAAGCGCGCTTCTCGACAAGCTGAACGGCCAGCCGGTGCATCTTTCGCAGGATCTCATCAAGCCGGAATTGCATGTGCGCCAGTCGACTGGACGGCCTGTGGAACGCTCATGACCGGTGCCGCATCGCCTGCGTCCGTCACCATACTGGTGCCGGGAACCCTGCACGACCATGCCATAGGCCGCATCGCCGGAGCCTTCAGGCTCCTTGAGATCGAGACGCCCGATGTCTCGCTTGTCGATCCGGCGGACGTCGCGGCGGTGCGTGGCATCGCCACTTTCGGCGAGATCGACGCGGCCTTCATCGACGCATTTCCGAAACTGGAGATCATCGCCAAGATCGGCGTCGGCTACGACTCGGTCGATTTCGGCCATGCTGCCAAGCGCGGCGTGATGGTCACAAACACCCCGGATGTTCTGACTGAGGAAGTCGCCGATTCGACCGTCGGCATCCTGATTTCCGTGGTGCGCGAATTGCCGAAGGCCGAAGCCTGGCTGCGGGCCGGGAAATGGGCGTCGCAAGGTCCGATCCCGGTCAGTCCGCTGACGCTGCGCCAGCGCAGCATCGGCATTTTCGGCATGGGTCGGATCGGTTTGGCAATCGCAAAACGGCTGGAAGGGTTCGGCCTGCCGATCGCCTATCACAATCGCCGCCCGGTCGAGGGCGTTGCCTATGCTTACCATCCTTCGCTGAAGGCACTTGCCGAAGCGGTGGACACGCTGATCTGCATTGCGCCCGGCGGTCCCTCGACGGAAAAGGCGGTCAACGCCGAAATCCTCGCGGCACTTGGACCGAACGGCGTTTTCGTCAACACCGGGCGCGGCAGCACGGTTGATGAGGATGCGCTGGCAAAGGCATTGGCCGATGGCACCATCGCTGCAGCCGGCATAGATGTCTTCGCCAACGAGCCAAATGTGCCGCAGGCTTTGCTCGACGCGCCCAACACCATGCTGTTGCCGCATGTGGCGTCGGGGTCGGCCCACACCCGCCAGGCCATGGCCGATTTGTGCGTGGACAATCTGGTGGCGTGGTTTTCGACCGGCAGGCCGCTGACGCCGGTGCCGGAGACGGCCGGCGTCAAGAGACGCTAGATCTACTCCGCGGCGGCGCGGGTGCCTGCTCGGGCTGCTGCGTGAAGACGTGCTGCATCGCCGAACGCCTTGAACACCTGTTGCGACACGCTGTCGGACTTCACCCAGTATTCCGGGTGCCACTGAACGCCGACGGCAAAGGCGCGTGAATCCTTGACCGACACCGCCTCGACGGTGCCGTCTTCGGCAACCGCCTCGATCTGCAGCTTCGGTCCAAGCCGGCCGACAGCCTGCCGGTGCACGGAGTTGACGGCGATCTCGCCTGCGCCGAACACGCCGGCAAGACAGCTTCCGGGCTTGATCGACACTTTCTGGCGGATGGCAAAGCGTTCGTCCTGGTTGTCGCTGACCGGCGCGCGGTGATCGAGTGCGCCTTCGCGTTCCTGTATTTCGGTCGCCAGCGAACCGCCAAGGGCGACGTTCATCTCCTGGATGCCGCGGCAGATCGCAAGTAGCGGCACGCCGCGCTCGATCGCCTTGCGGATCAGGGGCAGCGTGGTCGAATCGCGCGCCGGATCATAGGGGCCGTTGGCTTCTCCGGCATCGCCGCCATAAAGCGAGGGATGCACGTTCGACTTCGAGCCGGTCAGCATGACGCCATCGACCGATGACAGGAGTTCATCGAGATCGAGCCGGTCGCCGAAGGATGGCACGAGCACCGGCAAAACGCCGGCGCCACTGATCGCCGCCTCGAGATATTGCTGCGGCGCGGCATGCCAAGTGTAGTTCTCGAACTGCTTGACGTCAGTGGAGACGGCGACGAGCGGCTGAAGCATTTTGCGGTTGATCCGTTGGTGATCTGCGATCTAGCTGCATTGAAGATAGGCAATATGAAGGCGTTTTGCCACGGCAAGTTCGCCTTGGCCATTGCGCCAGCCAAAGATCGTTCGACTATAGTTGCAAGCTTTTGGGCCGCTTAAGAGAAGCTGCAATCATATTGGCTGTGTTATCGTCCGGCCGCTGGACTAGAGAGGTCCCGCGTGTATTGTCTCATTGCACCGGTTGCCGATAGCGAAACGAATTCACGGTGATCGGACCATAAGTTCCTATTGCGGAAAGGGAGGAAGTTGATGGATCGTCGTTCATTCATTCGGAAGGCCGGTACGGCCGGCGCAGGGGCTGCGGCCGCTGCCGCAACGCTTGCCACGCCGGCAATCGCCCAGTCCAATCCCAAGATTACATGGCGGTTGACGTCATCCTTCCCGAAGTCGCTCGACACGATCTACGGTGGCGCCGAAGTCTTCTCGAAGATGCTATCGGAAGCGACCGACGGCAATTTTACCGTTCAGGTGTTTGCGGCCGGCGAAATCGTGCCCGGTCTTCAGGCTGCCGATGCCACGACGGCCGGTACGGTCGAAGCCTGCCACACGGTTGGCTACTATTACTGGGGCAAGGACCCCGCATGGGCGCTCGGCTCTGCCGTGCCGTTCGCGCTTAACGCACGCGGCATGAACGCCTGGCACTACCATGGCGGCGGCATCGACCTTTACAACGAATTCCTTGGCAAGCAGGGGCTGGTCGGGTTCCCCGGCGGCAACACCGGCACCCAGATGGGCGGCTGGTTCCGCAAGGAAATCAACACGCTGGCCGATCTTTCCGGCCTCAAGATGCGCATCGGCGGCTTCGCCGGCAAGGTGGTGGAGAAGCTTGGCGTGGTGCCGCAGCAGCTCGCCGGCGGCGACATCTATCCGGCGCTGGAAAAAGGCACCATCGACGCTGCCGAATGGGTCGGTCCCTATGATGATGAAAAGCTCGGCTTCCAGAAGGTCGCGCCTTACTACTACTATCCGGGTTGGTGGGAAGGTGGCCCGACCGTCCATCTCATGTTCAACAAGGCCAAGTACGAGGAGCTGTCGCCGGCTTACAAGTCGCTGGTCCGCACAGCTGCGCAGGCCGCCGATGCAAACATGCTGCAGAAGTACGACTACCTGAACCCGACTGCGGTGAAGTCGCTCGTTGCCAACGGCGCGCAGCTTCGTCCGTTCAGCCAGGAAATCATGTCGGCCTGCTTCGACAAGGCAAACGAAGTCTATGCCGAGATGATGGCCTCGAACGAGGGCTTCAAGAAGATCTGGGATTCGATCACGGCGTTCCGCAAGGAGCACTATCTGTGGGCGCAGATCGCAGAATACAACTTCGACACCTTCATGATGATCCAGCAGCGCGCAAACAAGCTGTAAGCCGACCATCGGACCGCGCGCCTTCGGGCGCGTGGGACGCCTTTAATAAAAAACCCCGGAGTTTAGGCTCCGGGGTTTTTGTTTGGCTTTTTGCCGGTCGTCAGTTGAAACTCGGCGGCTGGCTGAGATTTGGCATCGCCGGAGCGGGATTTGCCGGTGCGCTGCCGTCGGTCGGCGGGCTGCCAAGAGGCGGCAGGCCAAGGCCGGGCAGTTCGGGCACCTTGATCTCGATGGTCGAAGGATCGACCACCTTGCCCTTGTAGTGCATGACCATCTGCGGAAACAGGATCGTAAGCCCGATCATGATCACCTGGATGACCACGAACGGCACAGCGCCCCAATAAATCTGCCCGGTCGTCACCGGTGCGATCTGCTTGCCCGTGATGCGGTCGAGATAGGGCACGCGCGCCGCCACTGAACGCAGGTAGAACAGCGCGAACCCGAATGGCGGATGCATGAAGCTCGTCTGCATGTTGATGCCGAGCAGCACGCCGAACCAGATCAGGTCGATGCCGAGTTTGTCTGCGGCGGGTGCCAGCAGCGGCACCACGATGAAGGCCAGTTCGAAGAAATCGAGGAAGAACGCAAGGAAGAAAACCAGGATGTTCACCACGATCAGGAAACCGACTTCGCCACCCGGCATCGAGACCAGCAGGTGCTCGACCCACAGATGGCCGTTGACACCGTAGAAGGTGAGCGAAAACACGCGAGCGCCGATCAGGATGAACAAGACGAACGAGGACAGTCGGGTCGTTGACGCCAGCGCTTGCTTGATGACGTCGAGCGTGAGCCGCTTCTTGGCCGCGGCCATGATCAGTGCGCCGACCGCACCCATGGCGCCGCCTTCCGTCGGCGTGGCGATGCCGAGGAATATGGTGCCGAGCACGAGGAAAATCAGCGCCAATGGCGGGATCAGCACGATGATGACCTGCTGGGCCAGCCTCGACATCATGTTGATGTTCATCGCCCGGTCGGCAATCGCCACCACGTAGATGAAGATGATGCCCACCGTCGCGCCGAGGATGTCGGCGTTGGAGCCGTGGGTAGGCGAGAGGTAGACGTGCGCGCCATAGGCGACGGCTGCCGCAACCGCGAGAGCCACCGCCAGCGAAATCACGCCATGTCCAAGCGTCCGCGCTTCCATCGGCAGCGCCGGCATCGAGTTTGGCCGGATGATCGACATCAGCAGGACGTAGCCCATATAGAGGCTGGTCAGGACGAGGCCTGGAATGATGGCGCCCGCATACATGTCGCCGACGGAGCGTCCGAGCTGATCGGCCAAAACGATCAGCACCAGCGAAGGCGGAATGATCTGCGCCAGCGTGCCGGAGGCAGCGATGACACCGCTGGCCATGCGCCTGTCGTAGCCGTAGCGCAGCATGATCGGCAGCGAAATCAGCCCCATGGCGATGACCGAGGCGGCAACGACGCCTGTGGTGGCCGCAAGCAGCGCGCCCACGAAGATCACCGCATAGGCAAGGCCGCCACGGATCGGTCCGAACAACTGGCCAATGGTGTCAAGCAGGTCTTCGGCCATGCCCGATCGTTCGAGCACGATGCCCATGAAGGTGAAGAACGGGATGGCGAGCAGCGTGTCGTTCGACATGACGCCCCAGAACCGTTCGGGCAACGCGTAGAGAAGCGGCCATGACAGGTTGATGCTACCGCCTGAAAAGGGGGCCAGCTCGACGCCGATAAGGAAGAACAGAAGGCCGTTGGCAGCGAGCGAAAATGCCACCGGGTAACCCAGCAGCATGAAGATGATGAGCGAGAAGAACATGATCGGCGCCATGTTCTGGGCGATGAACTCGATCATGAGCGCGCCTCTTCAACCAGGGCGTCTGCTTCTTGCTTCGCCTGTTCGTGGCTCGATATGAACGGTGTCGGGTCGTCCATCTTGCCGGCCATCACCGCAATTTTCTTGATGATTTCGGAAACGCCCTGGAAGCCGAGCTGCAGGAAGCCGATCAGCAACAGCGCCTTGGCCGGCCAGATAATGAGGCCGCCCGAATTGGTCGACATCTCTCCGCTGTTAAAGGACAGGCTCACATAGGGAATGAAATAGAAGATCATCAAAAGGACGAACGGCATCAGGAAAAACACGTGGCCGAACAGGTCGATCCAGTGCTGAACGCGCCGCGAGAACATGCCGTAGATGATGTCGATGCGAATATGCTCGTTCTGCTTCAGCGTGTAGGCGGCGGCGAGCAGGAATGCTGCGCCGAACAGGTACCATTGCAGTTCAAGCCAGGCGTTTGAGGACGTGTTGAAGGTCTTGCGGATAATCGCATTGCCGGCGCTGACCAGTATCGAGATCAGGATCGCCCACGATATCCATTTGCCGATGAACTCGTTGATGCGGTCGATGAGGCTTGAAATCGCAAGCAGAACTGTCATGTCGCGGTCGCGTGTCCGTGTCCAGATCGCGGCAATGACCACGAGCAGCAAGACGCCGAGCATGACTTGCCCGGTCGGCGAACGCCAAACGGCGTCGAGCAGATTCATCGGAATTCCTCCCTTGGGCAGCTTCCCGTATTCCGTTCCGGCGCATTGCGCTTCTTGTTGGACCAACGGTATGCAGGATGCTGGCTTGAGCCGTCAACTCGGCAGTGTTGCTTTTTAAACGGTCGAGGAAACTGGAAAAGCCGCGGAAACCCGGCCTTTTTCATTTGAATTCAACGAAAGTCTGACAGGTCAGGCGGCTTTCACGCCGTCGCGTTCGGCCCCAATCAACACCAGCATGGCGGCGAGCATGGCCAGCATCCAAGCGTCGCGCCATTCCACCGGAAAGTACCCGGCCCACAGCGACTCGGCCAGCCCGTAGGCCGCCGCGCCAAGCGCTGCGCGGGACGGCGAAAGATAGCCGCCGACGGCGGTGACGAACAGAATCTTGAGGCCATAGATCAGGCCGGCGCCAAAGCCGATATTGCCGTAGAACAGGCCTGCCATGATGCCGGCTAAGCCTGCGCAAAGTCCGCCTGCCATGACGGCCAGGCGGCTGATCTTGCCGGTGTCGATGCCGCAAAGCGCGGCAGCTTTGGGATCGTCGCAAACCGCCCGCCACGCCCTGCCGAAGTTTGAGCTGGCAAGTGCGATGCCGCCGAGGGCGAGCACCGCACATGCAACGGCACAATTTATCAATTGGATCAGGGTCATCGTGGCTTCAAAGCCGGCTGTGCGGGCGAACACGACCGGTATCGCCAGCATGGGCGGCAGCCAGAAGTCATGCGTATCGGCCGCGATCCGGCTGAATTCGGCAAGCGCGATAAGCACGCCGAGCGTGGCGGTGACGATGGCGTTGGGCGAAGCGTCAGCCAGTGGGCGCAAGACACGGCCAGCCAATATGGCACTGATCAGCGCCGTGTAGGCAAGCGCCACGACGATGCCGAGCGCCACCGTTGCCGGCAGCGTTAGCCACAAAACGTTCCAGCCAAACACCGCAACGAGGATCATCGTCTGGCCGCCGAAGGCAAACAACCCGCCATAGGCGAGGTTGGTCCGCTTCAAGGTGCCGTTGGTCAGCGCATAGCCGAAGGCCAGCAAGGCGTAGAGCGCACCGGAATGCAGTCCGTTCAACGCCTGCTGGAACAGATAGATCATGGAAATGCGTCCGCGCCGGGCATCTTGGTCGACATTCTTGGCGCTCGGAATATAACTTGTCAAATACGTTTTAGTGGTTAGTTTGGCTTGTCATGACGGTTTCGTGGATCAAGCATCGCTTTGCCGGCGGCGTTCTTGCGCTCGACACCGCCAACACGGTGGTGTTGCGCGGTCATGCCGGAAAGACATTTGACCGCTTTGACGATGCCGACGAGATCGCGCGCTTTGCCGATGCCGCCAGCATCTTCAGGGCAGGGGAATTGGGCGGCAGGGCATTAGTCGCTCCCAATCCCCGCCAGATCGCCTCGCAAGTTCTGGCAATCCGCGAGGCAACCGACGGACTGTTCCGGGATGCGGTATCTACCGGCGGCATAGCGGCGGACAAAATCTCGGCGCTTCTGACTGCCTGCGCGGCTGGACTGCACGGAAAGCGGGAGCAGGTCGGTCAGCCGGGAAGGCCGTTTGGCGACCCATCGACGCCGATTGCCTTCGAGGCCGCTTTGGCCGTTTCCGCGCTTTCGTTGCTGGGCGGCGACAGCCTGGCGAGGATGCGGATCTGCCCGAACTGCAACTGGCTCTTTCTGGACAAGAGCCGCAATTCCAGCCGGCTGTGGTGCGACATGGCTGTCTGCGGCAATCGCCGCAAGGCGAGCCGCCATTATCATCGCAAGGCTGCGGCAAAGGATGCCGGAGACAGGAAGGAGGCAGGCAATGCCTAGCCGCATCATGCGCGTCGCGCTCATCGCCACAATTCTCGCTGCCGCTGCCAGCCTTGGTGCCTGCCGAGACACCGCCAAGGACGCGCTGTTCGAGATTTCGGGAAGGCTCGTCGTGTTCAACTACCGGGAGGCGACGCTGAGATATCTGGTCACGCTGAAGCCGCTTCGGCCGATCGGCGAGGGGCAGGTGGCGGTGACGACGATGGACAATCCGGCTGGCGGCGCGCCGCTGGTGTTCAGCCAGAAGCTTTTCCCGAGCCAGGCCAAGGTGACAGTGGAAAGCCCGCCGCTGGAATGCGTCGTCAAGGACAAGGCCTACAAGGTCGTGATCCGCATCGAGGGCGACGGCGGCGAACTGCTGCAACAGATCGACACCACCATGGTCTCAGCACAGGACCAGACCATGCTGCCCGACCGCAAGCTGGTCGTCGGTCCGGGATACGAGCCAAATCCGGAGCTTGCCGGCCATCCCGACGGCAAACTTCCGGGCGGGCGCGGTGTTACCTGCCCGGCCGCAAGTTGATGGCAGGTGCGGCTGCGGTCACTGGCATGTGTATTGATTTCGTTTGACCTCTTCGGCTTGGACAGAAAGACTGGCTTATCTGTTCTCGACGTTGGCCAGCTTTGCGTGGCCTCCGCAGAGGTGAAACCTGATGACGTTGCATGCCGTCGCGCTCGACGACAAATTCGATCTGTCCAAGGAGCGCGTCTTTCTTTCAGGCGCGCAGGCCGTGGTGCGCATGCTGCTCATGCAGCGCGAGCGCGACCGGTTGGCCGGCCTCAACACGGCGGGCTTCATTTCTGGCTATCGCGGCTCGCCCCTTGGTGGGCTCGACCAGCAATTGTGGAAGGCGAAAAGCCGGCTTGCCGGCTCGGATATCGTTTTCCAGCCGGGCCTTAACGAGGAACTGGCCGCGACCGCCTGCTGGGGCACGCAGCAGACGGAACTTTTGGGCGAAGGCCGCTTCGACGGTGTCTTTTCGGTCTGGTACGGCAAGGGGCCGGGCGTCGACCGCACCGGTGACGTGTTCCGCCATGCCAACCTTGCTGGGACCTCGAAAAATGGTGGCGTGCTCGCCCTGATGGGCGACGACCACATGGCGGAATCGTCCACCAACGCGCACGCAACCGAATTTGCCTTTGTCGATGCGATGATCCCGGTGTTCAACCCGGCCGGTGTTCAGGAACTGATCGACTACGGCCTCTACGGCTTTGCCCTGTCGCGCTTTGCCGGCACTTGGGCCGCAATCAAATGCGTGAAGGACAACATCGAATCGACCGCTTCGGTCGATGCCTCGCTCGGCCATCTCGATATCGTCGTCCCCGAATTCGACATGCCGCCCGGCGGCCTCGGCATCCGCCACGAGATCAACATGCTCGGGCAGGAAGAACGCCTGTTCGAACACAAGCGCGCGGCCGCCGCCGCCTTCATCCGCGCCAACAGGCTGAACCGCATCGTCTATTCCGGCGGGCGCAAGCCGAAGCTCGGCATCGTCACCGTTGGCAAGAGCTATCTAGACGTGCGCCAGGCGCTGGAAGACATCGGCATCGATGAGGCGGCCGCCAATCGCATCGGCATACGCCTATTCAAGGTCGGCTGCCCGTGGCCGCTCGATTTCGAGCATGTCGCGGAATTTTCGCGCGGCCTCGATACGATCATCGTCGTCGAGGAGAAGCGCTCGCTGATCGAGGTGCAGCTGCGCGAAAACCTCTATGGCAGCGCCATTCAGCCGAAAATCGTCGGCAAGAAGGACGAGCGCGGCGACTGGCTATTTCCGGCCAAGGGCGCGCTCGACCCCAACGATATCGCCATTGCGCTTGGCGAGCGCATTTTGAAGACCATCGGGCCTTCGGAAGAGATTGCCGAGCGTGTCGCCAATTTGCGCCAGTTCCAGGCCATGCTGGCGGACACCAAGGATGTCGGCTCGCGCACGCCCTATTTCTGTTCCGGCTGCCCGCACAATTCCTCGACCAAGGTGCCGGAAGGTTCGCTTGCGGCCGCCGGCATCGGCTGTCATTTCATGGCGCTGTGGATGGAACGTTCGACGGTCGGCTTCACGCAGATGGGCGGCGAGGGCGCGCAATGGGTAGGGCAGGCACCGTTCTCGACGCGAGACCACATCTTCCAGAATCTTGGCGACGGCACCTACAACCATTCCGGTGCGCTGGCGATCCGCTTTGCCCGCTCGAGCGGCGTCAACATCACCTACAAGATCCTCTATAACGACGCCGTGGCGATGACCGGCGGCCAGCCGCATGACGGTGGCCTGACGGTCGATGCCATAGCCCGCCAGGTGCGGGCCGAAGGGGTGGACCGCATCGCCGTGGTCACTGACGAGCCGGACAAATACGCCGGCCGCGCCGAATTTCCTTCAGGCGTTACCATCTACCCTCGCGAGGAACTGGACAGGGTCCAGCGCGATCTGCGCGAGGTGAAGGGCGTTTCCGTCCTGCTCTACGACCAGACCTGCGCCGCTGAGAAGCGTCGCCGCCGCAAGCGCGGTGCGTTTCCCGATCCAGACAAGCGCATCTTCATCAACGAACTGGTCTGCGAAGGCTGCGGCGATTGCGGTGTCGCGTCGAACTGCGTGTCCGTGCAGCCGGTCGAGACCGAGTTCGGACGCAAGCGCCGCATCGACCAGTCGTCCTGCAACAAGGATTTCTCCTGCGTTGACGGGTTTTGCCCGTCCTTCGTCACCGTGCACGGTGCCAAGATCAGGAAAGCTGCGGGTCTCGCCGGGTCTGCCGATCCGCTGGCCGGTGTGCCTGAACCTGCGCCCTATAGACTTGATCGCGACGGTTGGTCGGCGGTCATCGACGGCGTCGGCGGCACGGGCGTCGTCACCATCGGCGCGATTTTGGGCATGGCTGCGCATCTGGAGGGCAAGGGCTGCGGCATGATCGACATGGCCGGCCTTGCCCAAAAGGGCGGCGCGGTGTTCACCCATGTCCGCATCGCGTCCCGGCCGGAAGATATCCATGCCATCCGCGTTTCGGCCGGCAAGGCAGACCTCGTGCTTGGCTGCGACCTTGTTGTCTCGGGCGCCAAGAAGGTGCTGGCTTCGGTGCGCGAGGGGCACACGCTCTTCCTCGCCAACACCGCCGAGATCATGCCGGGCGATTTCACGCGGTCGGCGGATTTTTCGCTGCCGGTCGAGCGTATCAAGAAGGCGATCAGGTCGGCCGCCGGCGACGACAGGGCCCACTTTGTCGACGCTACCCGCACCGCGACGGCTCTGTTCGGCAACTCGCTCGGGGCCAACATGTTCATGCTCGGCTTTGCAGCACAGCTCGGCGGCTTGCCGCTATCGGCGGATGCGGTCGAAAAGGCGATTGAGCTGAATGGCGAGGCCATCGCCATGAACATCGCGGCATTCCGCTGGGGCCGCCGGGCGGCTCACGAGCCGGCATTCGTACGTGAACTTGTAGAAGGCAAGGGTGACGCAGCGCCGAAAGCGCCGCTTTCCCAGAGCCTTGATGATGTGATCGCACGCCGCGCCGAGTTTCTTGCCGCCTATCAGGACGCCGCCTACGCCCGGCGCTACACGGACAGGATCGCCTCCGTTCGTGCCGCCGAGGCAAAGGCTGCGCCAGTCACCACTTCTGTTACCGAAGCGGTCGCCCGCAACCTCTTCAAGCTGATGGCGATCAAGGACGAGTATGAGGTTGCGCGCCTTTACACCGACGGCTCCTTCGCCCGCGAACTTTCTCGCCAATTCGGCAGTTACGACCGGCTTGAATTCCATCTTGCCCCGCCAATCCTCGGCAGGCGCGACGCGGATGGCCGCCCGCGCAAATCCAGTTTCGGTCCCTGGATAATGACCGGATTCCGACTTTTGGCGACACTAAAGGGCCTGCGCGGCACGATGTTCGACGTGTTTGGCTACACCTCGGAGCGGCGGTTGGAGCGGCAGTTGCTGGCGGATTACGAGCGGGACATCGACCTTATCGTAAGCCGTCTCGCCCCGGATCGCCTTGAGGCTGCTGCCGCACTTGCATCGGTCCCGGTTCTCATCCGCGGCTATGGCCACGTCAAACACGCGTCGATAAAAAGGGCCGAAGGCGAACGGTCCAGGCTTCTGGAAAGGCTCGATGGGAAGGTTGCAGAGCCGCAACTACAGGCTGCTGAATGATCGATACCTCTTGTTTACCTGAAGCGAAGAATGTCGAATTTTCCTGTGTTTCATGCGTTTCAGCTACCCGCAAAGGTCGTGTCTCTAAAGGTTTTTTAATGCGGGATATGGCATGTCTGCGTTTCGTGCGACGGCGCAGGCCATGAACGTAGATAAACCTGACGACATAACTGAGGACGTATACGTAGGCTTCGTGCGCTCGCTGTTTGAAAACGCGAGCCTGTTGTTCGTTGCCGCGTTTTCTCAGGCTGTCATCGGCACCCTGGTCTACCTGAAGACCTCCGCTCCCATCTATATCGTGCTTACGTTCTTGATGGTCGGCGTGACGCTTGGCAGGTACTACGCCATTCAGCGGGTGAAGCGCGAAACCATCGTCACCTACCAATCGGCGTTGGAATGGGAGCGGTATTACCTCATCGCGGGCACCATTCACGGAGCCGTTGTCGGCTTCTTCGCCTTTACCAGCCTTTACATCGCACCCAGCCTGTTTGGCGAAGTTGCCGCCATCTCCATGGTTCTGGCGAGCGCCATAACTATCGCCGGCCGAAATTTCGGCTCGCGCAAGATGGTCGTCATCCTGACCGTCTCCGTCATCGCGCCGATTGCTCTCGGCCTGATGCTGAAAGGGGACATCTACAATTTCATCCTCGGCCTGTTCATCATCCCCTTCATCTTCACCATCAACACGATGGCTCGCATCGTGCGCACGGTGCTTTTCACCGCGATCAGCGAAGAGAAGAAGGCGACACGGCTTGCCCAGCGCTTCAACCGCGCGCTCAACACCATGTCGCACGGCCTCATCATGCTGGCTCCAGATGGGCGCGTTGTGGTGGCGAACGCCGAAGCTGCACATTTGATGTCGCTGAAATCCCAGGACCAGTTGCTGGGCCGTTCTGTCCACTCTCTGCTGATGCGCGGTGTGGCGGGCGGCATGCTGACCGCCAAGGACTGTCAGTATGTCGAAGCGCAACTGACGAGGGCTTTGCGCGAAGGCCGGGACCGCAAGGTCCTTGTCGGCTTTTCGAACGGACAGCACTATGAGTTTTCGGCTCGCGAAGGCAGCCAGGAACTCGGCGTCATCACCTTTGAAGACGTTACGGCGCGCGTGGAAGCTGAAGAGCGCATCCGCTTCATGGCGCGCTATGACAGCCTGACCGGGCTGATCAACCGGGCTTACTTCCATGAGCTGGTCGAAGAATGCATGTCGTCGGGCAACCGCGATCGCTTCTGCGCCCTTGCCGCAATCGACCTCGACGACTTCAAGAGCGTCAACGATACGCTTGGCCACCCTGTCGGCGATGGGCTGATCTATGCGGTCGCCGAACGGCTGACGTCCTTCTCGGCGCCGGGCATCAAGGTCAGCCGTTTTGGCGGCGATGAGTTCATGATCTTCTTCGATCGCGTCGAAAGCGAAGGCGACCTCGGCCGCATTCTGGACGAGATCTTCGCCGGCCTGCAGGGCGAAGTCGACGTCGCCGGCCATGTCTTGCGCATTCAGGCCAGCGCCGGCGCGGTCATGGCGCGCGTGGAGCACAGCGACGTCGACGAGATGATCGTCAAGGCCGACCTTGCGCTCTACAAGGCCAAGGAACTTGGCAAGAACGGCTGGCGCATGTTCGAGTCCGCGATGGACGCCGCCTTCCGCAACCGCCAGATGATGAAGGCCGATCTGCGCAGCGCCGTCGAGGCCAACAGTCTGCGCGTCGTCTACCAGCCGATCGTCTCCATGACGACGATGCGTATCGCCGGATGCGAAGCACTGTGCCGCTGGGATCATCCTGAACTCGGTCCCATTTCGCCGAGCGTTTTCATTCCGCTGGCCGAGGAAATGGGCATCATTTCCGACATCAGCACCTTCGTTCTCAACGCGGCCTGCGCCGAATGCGCGAAGTGGCCCGAAAACACCAACGTCTCGGTCAACCTGTCGGCCCGTGACTTCCGCAACCGCAACGTCATCCAGAAGGTGCGCGACGCACTCGCCAGTTCCGGCCTTGCTCCGGAGCGGCTGGAGGTGGAAGTTACCGAAACCGCGCTGCTGGACGACAAGTCCGCCACGCGCGAACTCATCCAGGAACTGAAGGGCCTTGGCGTGCGGATCGCGCTGGACGACTTCGGCACCGGCTACTCCAGCCTGAGCTACCTGCACAAACTGCCGCTCGACAAGGTCAAGATCGATCGTTCGTTCCTTGTCGACCTGACCTCCCAGTCGAACTCGCTGGTCCTGCTGAAGGGCATCGTGGACCTGACCCGCACCCTTGGCCTGACCATAACCGTCGAGGGCGTCGAGAACTTCGAGCAGTTGAAGGTCCTGATGCAGTCCATCCGTCCGGACCTCGTGCAAGGGTTCCTGTTCGGCTCCGCGCTGACCGCAGCCGGTATCGAGACCATGTCGACGACGGTCTGGCCCTTCGCCCGCGAACTGCGTTCCGGAAGCCAGCGCGCAATCAACTGATCAAGTCGTAAATCGCTATCGGCTAGGCGGCCAGAAATCCGCCTGCTCGCCATCGGCTAGCGCCTGATAATCATAGAAATCGCCTTGATTACCAAAGGTCCAGCCAAGATTCTGCGGCCTCTCATCCGCCTTCCAGCAGACTTCTTTTCGATCTCGACATTCGTTGCCGGTCACGCCGGGTTGTTAACCTTAATATAATGTAAATGACTTGGCGCTAATTTTTCCTTTTTACCAGACCCCGCGATCGGATAGCTTGAAAAGTGCGGCGGATAGAGAGGGAATGACATGTCGGTTGCGACGACCGAGGGATTAGTGCGCGTTGATGATGCGTATCCGGATCCCAAAAGGATATCGTCTTTTTCCAGAAACATATCCGATCTGCTTGAGCACATTGAATATAGAAGGTGTGAGTCCGGGGAAGATCTCGAGGCCATCTATCGTCTTCGCTACAAGGCTTACCACCTCAACGGTTTTCTTCGCGAAAGCCGCGAACAGAAGATGACGGATGACTTCGACGACACGTCGAACAGCTACAAGTTCGGCGTCTTCATCGACGACAATCTGGTGTGCACAGTTCGTATTCATCATCTGAGCCCGCAAGAGCCCTACGGGCCGGCGATGACCACTTTTGGCGACGTGCTCCAGCCCCGGCTGGATCGTGGCGAAAGCTTCATCAATCCGACGCTTCTTGCAGCCGATCCGGAATTCGTCACGTCCTACAAGGCCTTGCCTTACGTGACGTTGAGGCTTGGCCTGCTTGGCAGCGTGCACTTCGACGCGACTGCGTGCATAGGCGTCATCCGCGAGGAACATACGGCTTTCTATCGCCGGATTTTCGGTGCGGTTCAGGTGGGCGAGCCCCGGCCTTATCCGCCCTTCACGGTTCCGGTCATGCTTTATGACGCCAATGTCGCGGCAAATCGCAACTGGATCCTGCAGCGCTTCCCGTTCTTCCATTCAACGGCTGCCGAGCGGCGCATGCTGTTTGCCAAGCCGCGCAAGGGAGAACTGGCGCCTTTGACCATCTTGCCGACGGCAAAGTACTTCCACGACGCGGCCTGAGCGCAAATCTTACGGCGTGTTGCCCTTGTAGGTAACGCGCCAAAGCGTGCCGCTGCCGTCCTCGCTGACGATCAGCGAACCGTCCTTGGCCGTCGCCAAACCCACCGGTCTGCCCCAAACCTGTTCGTCCGACACGACGAAGCCGGTCATGAAATCCTCGTATTCACCGGTCGGCTTGCCGTCCTCGAACATCAGCCGCACCACCTTGTAGCCGGTGCGGATACCGCGGTTCCAGGAGCCGTGCAGGGCCACGAAGGCATCACCCTTGTAGTCCGCCGGAAACTGGCTGCCTTCGTAGAAGGAAATGCCGAGCGGCGCCGAATGCGCCTGGAACAGCACGTCGGGGATCGTCACATGGCCGGCAAGATCACGACGGGCATTGGCATGGCGCGGGTCTTCATGACCGCCGATATAGTACCAGGGCCAGCCGTAGAACGCGCCTTCCTTGACGCTCGTGGCATAGTCGAACGGGACGTTGTCGCCGAGGCCGTCGCGTTCGTTGACCGCGCACCAGAGCGCGCCGGTTGCTGCCTGCACGGTCATCCCCGAGCAGTTGCGCAAACCTGTCGCGGCGATGCGTTCGTTGCCGCCGTCCGGATCGAATGCAAGCACGGCGGCACGCTTTTCCTCATTGCCCCAAAGCGCCCCAAGCGGCTGTTGGTCGGCCCAGGCTTCGATGCCGGCCGCCGGCTGGTCGCCAATGCCCTCGGCAACGTTCGACGCCGAGCCGACCGACACGTAGAGCGTCTTGCCGTCAGGCGAGAATGCAAGGTCGCGGGTCCAGTGCCCGCCGCCCGGCAGCCGGTTCACCACCACCTCCGCGTCGCCGGAAGCTTCGAGATCGCCGGCCTTGTAGGCAAAGCGCACCACATTGCTCGAATTGGCGACGTAGACCCATTCCGGCTTGTCGGAAGGATAGAATGCGATACCGTAGGGCTGTCGCAGTCCCTTGGCGAACACCGCCTGTTCCACAGGCTTCGCGCTGCCCTCACCGAGGCGATAGACCCTGATCTGGTTGGCGCGTGAATCGGCGACGAATATGTCGCCGTTGGGAGCAATCCGCACCGTGCGCGGATTGCGGATGCCCGAGGCAATCATTTCAGCGGAAAAACCCGCAGGCAGCTTCGGCCCGGCATCTGGCGGCATTGCTGCCCGGTCGGCGCCGTTGGATGCCGAGTCCGTGGCGTATGGAGCTTGCAGGTCGTCGGGAACGATGAGCCGCCGCACGCCGGGCTTGTCGGCTCGCCAGTCGCCGAATGCGGCTTCGCCCTTCAATAGGGTTGTGTTATGCGCAAAAGCGCTCGTCGCTGCCAGCAAGAGGGGAAGGGTAAGTAGCGCAATCTGCTTCAATCCGTTGCTCCGTGGCTTAACCATGAGTGCAACGTAGGGGGAGCATGGTCGTTCCGCATCACACGTCGATGTGAACGGAGTTGAACGTGGCTATGCGTTGTCGCCGCTGAATTCCTCATCGAGACGCTTTTCCAGTTCAACGAGATCGTCGGGCAAGGGCAGGCCCATAGCGCGCAGTTCCCTCAGCTTTTCCCGCAACTGCTCCTGCGTCTCGTAATTGTCCTCGGGCTGGTTGACCATCTGCTCGAGCAGCAGGCTGATCCTGGCCTTGATTTCTTCCAGTGCCATTGATGCCTCCTTGGTGGCCCGCGGGATTGCACTCAGCGCAGCAAGCGCGTGATAAGCTGGGCCGTATAGTCAACCATCGGCACGATGCGGGCGTAGTTGAGACGCGTCGGACCGATGACGCCCAGTGCGCCCACCACGCGTGCATCCTTGTCGCGATAAGGCGCCACCACCAGCGACGATCCCGATAGCGAAAACAGCTTGTTTTCCGAACCTATGAAGATGCGCACGCCCGGCCCCTGTTCGGCCATGTCGAGCAACTGGATCAGCCCGTCCTGGGTTTCGAGATCGTCGAACAGGTGCCGAAGCAGGTCGAGATCGGCTTGCGCCGTCACATTCTCCAGAAGATTGGCCCTGCCGCGCACGATCAGGCGCGCCGGCAGCCCGGTTTCGGAGCCGGCCCAGAGCGCGAGGCCCTTTTCAACAAGGTCCTGCGACAGCGTGTCGAGCGCCGCCCGCGTTTCCTCCTTGATCCGCGCGATCTCGGTGCGCACTTCGGCCAGGGTTCGGCCGCGGATGTGGGCGTTGAGAAAGTTGGAGGCCTCATGCAATTGCGAGACGGTGACGCCGGCAGGCAGGTCGATGACCCGGTTTTCGACGTCGCCGTTTTGCGAGACAAGGACGGTCAGCGCCTTGGTCGGCTCAAGCTGGATGAATTCGATGTGTTTCAGCGCGGCTTCGTTCTTGGCCGCCAGCACCAGCCCCGCGCCGCGCGAAACCCCCGACAGCATCTGGCTGGCTTCCGTCAGCATGTGTTCCAGCGAGGATTCGGTGCCGGAAGCCTTGATCTGCGCCTCGATGCTGCGGCGCTCGTCGTCGGAAAGGTCGCCAAGTTCCATGAAGGCATCGACGAAGAAGCGCAGGCCAGCTTGCGTCGGCAGGCGGCCGGCCGAGATATGCGGCGCGTAGACAAGGCCGAGATGCTCGAGGTCGCTCATCACGTTGCGGATCGTCGCCGGCGACAGCGACGACGGCAGGATGCGCGACAGGCTGCGCGAACCGACCGGTTCGCCGTCCCTCAGATAGGATTCGACGATGCGCCGGAATATGTCGCGCGAGCGCATGTCCAGCGATTGGACTGCGGGCGAATGCAGGTTCGGATCGGCAATCGGTTTCGTCATCTGCGGTTTTCTGGCCGTGGCTTCCAAGTCAAGGATATAGACTTGGGTCGGCCAAGCGCAAGCCGGGGCGTTTTCCTTTGCGCCCCGCTTTGCATACGGCTACAAGCCCGCCAGGAATCCAGACAATTGCCAGAAAGAGGCCCGAATGCGCCCCTCCAAACGCCAACCCGACGAAATGCGGGCCATCTCCTTCGAACGGGGCGTCTCCAAGCACGCCGAGGGCTCTTGCCTGGTCAAGTTCGGCGACACGCACGTGCTTTGCACCGCAAGCCTTGAAGAGAGGGTGCCCGGCTGGATGCGCAACACCGGCAAGGGCTGGGTGACGGCTGAATACGGCATGCTGCCGCGTTCCACCGGCGACCGCATGCGCCGCGAAGCCTCCGCCGGCAAGCAGGGTGGCCGCACGCTGGAAATCCAGCGCCTTATCGGCCGTTCGCTGCGTGCCGTCGTTGACATGCAGGCGCTTGGCGAACAGCAGATCACCGTCGATTGCGACGTGTTGCAGGCCGATGGCGGCACCCGCACCGCCTCGATCACCGGCGGCTGGGTGGCCCTCTATGATTGCCTGCGCTGGATGGAAGCACGCCAGATGGCGAGCGTCCAGCGCGTGCTGAAGGATCATGTCGCCGCCATTTCCTGCGGCATCCATGACGGCCAGCCGGTCATCGACCTCGATTATATCGAGGATTCGTCCGCCGGCACCGACGCCAATTTCGTCATGACCGGCAAGGGCGGCATCGTCGAGATACAGGGCACGGCGGAAGGTGAGCCATTCTCGGAAGCGCAGTTCACCGAGCTTATGGTGCTTGCCAAGAAGGGCATTGCGCGTCTCGTCAGCCTGCAGCAGATGGCGGTGGCCTAGGCGGCTTGCGATGACCCCGTCCGCCATCCTCGAATCCGCACTCTACGTCACCGATCTCGACGCGGCGGAAGCTTTTTATGGCGGTATCCTTGGTCTGGAACGCATTGCCAAGGTTGGCGGCAGGCACGTCTTCTTTCGCTGCGGCTCCGGTGTGATTTTGCTGTTCAATGCAGAGGCGACGAAAATTCCGCCGCCGCCCGATGCGCGCCTGCCGGTGCCGCCGCATGGTACAGTCGGGCAGGGGCATCTGTGCTTTGCCGCAAGCGCCGACGAGATCGAAAGCTGGCGTACGCGTCTGGTCGAACTGGGGGTGGAAATCGAGGCCGATTTCCACTGGCCGGCCGGTGGACGTTCAATCTATTTCCGCGACCCTTCCGGCAATTCGCTGGAATTCGCCGAACCGAAGATCTGGAATCTGTGATGCACAAACTGGATGGCCGCAGGATCGTCATCGCCAGCCACAACGCGGGCAAGCTGCGCGAATTCGCCGACCTCATGGGTCCGTTCGGCTTCGAAGCGAAATCCGCCAAGGAATACGGCCTGCCCGAGCCGGACGAAACCGGCACCACCTTCGAGGAAAACGCCTACATCAAGGCTTTCGCGGCGGCCAAGGCCACCAATCTGCCGGCTCTTTCCGATGATTCCGGCCTGTGCGTAGATGCGCTCGATGGCGCGCCGGGCGTCTACACCGCCAATTGGGCCGAATTGCCGGATGGCAGCCGCGACTTCGCCATGGCCATGCAGCGCACGGAAGTGGCGATGCAGGAGGTTGGTGCAAAGGAAGCGGCACAGCGCACCGGGCGTTTCGTTGCCGTCATTTGCCTCGCCTTTCCCGACGGGCAGGCCGAATATTACCGTGGCGAGGTCGAAGGCACTCTGGTGTGGCCGCCGCGCGGAGAACTCGGATTCGGCTACGATCCGGTGTTCCTGCCGAACAGCTTCGACAAGACCTTCGGCGAGATGAAGGCCGAGGAAAAGCACGGTTGGAAGCCGGGGCAGGCGACCGCCTTGTCGCACCGCGCCCGCGCCTTCCAGAAATTCGCGCAAGCGAGGTTGGACGTCGCCTGATCATGCAGTTCGACCGCTCACCCGGATTTGGCGTCTACATCCATTGGCCGTTCTGCGCAGCCAAATGCCCTTATTGCGATTTCAACAGCCATGTCCGCCACCAGCCGGTGGATCAGGAGCGATTTGCCAACGCCTTCGCTACCGAGCTTGCCACGATGCGCGCACGCACAGGTCCACGCGAGGTCACGTCCATCTTCATCGGCGGCGGTACGCCTTCGCTGATGAAGCCGGAAACCGTTGGCGCTGTTCTGGATGCGGTGGCGAAAAACTGGACGGTGCCCGCCGGCATCGAAGTGACGCTGGAAGCCAACCCGTCATCGGTCGAGGCCGAGCGCTTCCGCGGCTACCGTGCCGCAGGCGTCAACCGCGTTTCCCTTGGCGTGCAGGCGCTGAACGATGCCGATTTGCGTTTTCTCGGCCGGCTGCACAATGTCGAGGAAGCCTTGCATGCCATCGGCCTCGCCCGCGAAATCTTCCCGCGCCTGTCGTTCGACCTGATCTACGCTCGGCCCAACCAGACCCCGGAGGCGTGGGCGGCAGAACTTGAGCAGGCGATTGGCCATGCCGCCGACCACCTGTCACTCTACCAGCTTACCATCGAGGACGGCACGCCTTTCTCGAAGTTGCATGCGGCGCACAAGTTCGAGATCCCCGACCCCGACCATGCCGCCGACCTCTATGCCGTCACACAGGAAATCACTACCGCGCGCGGCCTGCCGGCCTACGAGATTTCCAACCATGCCCGTCCGGGAGCGGAAAGCCGCCACAACCTGACCTACTGGCGCTACGGCGAATATGTCGGCGTCGGTCCGGGCGCACATGGGCGCTTTGTTGAAAACGGCACGCGCATCGTCACCATCGCCGAAAAGATGCCGGAAGGCTGGGTCGATCTGGTCGAGCGCCAGGGCCATGGCATCGTCGATGGCGAGGTGCTGAGCCGTTCTGAAGAGGCCGACGAGTTCTTGCTCATGGGGCTTCGCCTCGTCGAAGGCATCGATCTGGCGCGCTACGAACGCCTGTCGGGTAGGGGCCTTTCCTCGTCGCGGCTATCGATCCTGCAGGATGAGGGACTGGTCGCCTCCATCGGCAACTCCCGCTTGCGCGCCACGCCATCCGGCATGATCGTGCTTGATGCACTGGTTGCCGATCTGGCGCGGTAACGCTCAGGCATTGTGCTTGTTGCGGTGTTTGGCGTTGTGTTTCTCGGAGAACGCTTCAGCGGCACGAACTGGCTTGGCGTCGGCCTTATCGCTGTTGGCGCCATACTTGTTGCCTACCGGGTGTAGCGGCGGGGCGTCGCTTCGGGCGCTCTTGGTTTCGATCCGCGACATGAAAACGTCGAAGCGGTTGGGCATCGGTCGATCAGCGCTCCATTGCTTTGCCGGTCTTGCCGGCGCGTTTCGCCTCAAGCCGCTGCTTGTATGCCGCCCGTAACTGCTTGAGATTGTTGATTCCATTGGCGCCGGACAACTTGCGGTCCGTGGCAAAGCGCTTGCGCCCGGCATAGTAGGGCTCGAAAGCATCCTGGATTTTCAGACTGTCCATCGTGTCCTCCTCGAGAATCGATGTCTAAATCCATGGTCGCCGGTTTCGTTCCGCACTGTGGCAAAGACATGGCGGTGAGGATGGAAAGCTGTGGGTTTTGCAACGCGGGCCAAGCCGTGCCAAACAGGGGCCGGCGAGGGTATGAAATGGCCGGCGAAACAAAAAAACACAGCTATCTGATCGGCTCGACCGAAGTCACGGCCCGCCCGCTGCAGTCGGCGCTCTACCTCGTCGCGACGCCCATCGGCAACCTGGCCGACATCACCTTGCGCGCCCTGGAAACGCTCGCCGCCGCCGACATCGTCGCGTGTGAAGACACCCGCGTTTCCCGCGTCCTGCTCGAGCGCTACGGCATCCGGCGGCGCACCACCGCCTATCACGAACACAATGCCGCCGAGGCTGGTCCACGGATGATCGAGGCGCTGGAGGCCGGCCAAAGCGTGGCGCTGATCTCCGATGCCGGCACGCCGCTTGTCTCCGATCCCGGTTACCGGCTGGTTGGCGAGGCGCTGGAGCGCGGCTTGCGCGTCGTGCCAATTCCGGGGCCTTCGGCGGCGCTGGCAGCCCTCACGGCTTCGGGCTTGCCGTCCGATGCCTTCCTGTTCGCAGGCTTCCTGCCGGTAAAGGCCGGCCAGAAACGGACGCGCCTTGAGGAGTTGCGGGCTGTGCCCGCGACCCTGATCTTCTTCGAATCGCCGCGCCGACTGGCCGATACGCTTGCCGCGATGGTGGAAACGCTGGGCGACACGCGCAAGGCCGCCATCGGCCGCGAGCTCACCAAGGCTTTCGAGGAAATGCGGCTTGGTTCGCTTCGCGAGCTTGCCGATCACTACCGCCAGGCCGATACCCCCAAGGGCGAAATCGTCATCTGCGTCGGTCCGCCGGATACTGAGGCCCAAGCGCCTGCCGACATTGACAGCCTGCTTCTGTCGCTTGCCGCCGAACTGCCGGCCTCCAAAGCCGCAGCCGAGGCGGCGAAGATGACGGGAACCAGCAAGCAGGACCTCTATCGCCGCCTGCTGGAACTGAAAGCGAATGCCTGACACCGGAACTGCGGGCCGCCGCAAGGCCTATCGGCGCGGCCATCACGGCGAATGGCTGGCGGCGCTTGCGCTGATGCTGAAGGGCTATCGCATCCTTGCCCGCCGCTACCGCACGAAACTGGGCGAGATCGACCTGATTGCCCGTCGCGGCGACCTGATCCTCATCGTCGAGGTCAAGGCGCGGCGCTCGCTGGTCGAAGCCATGGAGGCGATCGCGCGTGAATCCGAACGCCGCATCGAAGGGGCGGCCGACCTGTGGCTTGCGCGCCAGCCCGACTATGGCCGCCTGTCCGTGCGCTTCGACATGGTGGCGGTGCTGCCCCGGCGTTGGCCCGTGCATGTGGAAAACATTTTCCAGGGCAGGAATTGACCCGGACGTAGCCGAATGGCGAGAGGAAGCCCTTAGCGAATTGGGTCAGGCTGCGCGTGTCATCGCCGGGTCACCCGCATCGGCAGGCCGCCTTGCGGCTGCGTGGTCAATTTCTGCACCGGCCACGGGTTGGTCTCGGACACAGTCTCGAACCGGAAACGTGACAGAAGGATGGCGAGCGCGATGATCGCCTCCTGCATGGCAAAACTCGCGCCTATGCATACGCGCGGGCCTGCGCCAAACGGCAGATACTGGTAACGGTCGATCTTGTCGCGATTGCCGGGATGGAAGCGCTCGGGCAGGAAGGCATCCGGCTGGTCCCACAGCTTGCGGTGGCGATGCACCACCCAAGGCATCACCAGCACGGCGGCCTTGGGAGGAATGTGGAGCCCCTTGTATGTCTCCGGCTCGATCGGTTCGCGGTTGATGGAAGGGGCGGGAGGATAAAGCCTCAGCGCCTCGTCAAACGCCGCGCGCGTCAGCGGCATCGCCTCAAGCCATTTCACCGGGTCGGGTTCGCGAGCGAGAACCGCATCGATCTCCCGTTCGATCCGCTCGCGCTCCCACGGCGCTTCGGCAAGGCAGTAAAGCGTCCAGCCCAGCGCCCGTGCCGTCGTTTCGTGGCCTGCACCGATGAAGGTGATGATGTTGTCTTCGATCTCCGCACGCGTCAGCCCGTCAGGTCCTTCGGCGCGCAAAAGCAGCGTCAGGAAATCCTTCGGTGCACCGGCTGGATCGCGTTTCAGGCGCTCTTCGCGCATCGAAACCGTATCGGTGACGATCTTGCGGAAATAGGCCATCGTCTTTCGCCCGCGAATGCGGGTCAGGCGCGGCAGCCAGTCCGGCGCGCGCAACAGGTCGAGCGGATCGACCCGGCCCATCGTCTCGAACAGATGGTCGATCTCCTTGGCGAAGCTGCCCGGTTCGCCCGCGATCTCGCCGGAAAACAGCGTTTCGGCGAGGATATCGTAGGTCAGCATCGTCATGTCGTGAGCCATGTCCGAAACCGCGCCGTCCTCGTAGCGCTCGACGAACTCGAGCGTCCGCTTCAGCATCGGTCCCGCGAAGCCGAAGATGTTGCGCGGCGTGAACACCGGCGCCATCGCCTTGCGCGAGCGCTTCCAGACATCGCCTTCGGCGGTCAAAAGTCCGTCGCGAAGGATCGGCCGCAGGATTTTCTGGCGCACCGTCGCCATCCTGTAGTTCTTGGCGTTGTCCACCAGCACGTGCCGGATCAGGCCCGGATCGTTGGCGATCACCAATGGCCCGCCGACACCGGTCACCGAAATCCACGGTTCATTGTAGGAAGGCTCGCCCCACAATTCGAGCGGATTGCGGTAGACGATGCGGATCATCTCCAGCGTCGATGGCGGCTTGGTGCGCGGCTTTGGAGCCGGCGGCACGAATGGGGCAGGTTTTGCGTCCATTGTCTGCTCTCTTGAGAGCCGAATGTAGGTGGCGTCAGGTCAGGCGTCCATAGCAGCGGGCGGCTTGCGGTTACCGAAAGGTGCCTTCTTGCCTGCCCTGCGCTTGAGCCCTATCTCGCGGTCACCACAAGATACCGCCCACAGGGTACCGCATTGAAAGGACTCTCCCTTGAAGCATCGCCTCGCCATCATCATCGGCTCGACCCGCCCCGGCCGTGCCGGCCCCGTTTTCGCCGAATGGCTGGAGACGTTTGCGCGCAAAAACGGCAAGTTCGAGCCGGCCCTCACCGATCTCGCGGAGTTTGATCTGCCTTTGCTGGACGAGCCGCATCACCCGCGGCTTGGCAAATACGAGAAGGAACACACCAAGGCTTGGTCGAAGGCGGTCGATGCCGCCGATGCCTTCGTCTTCGTCACGCCTGAGTATAATTACTACGCCGCCCCGGCCATCGTGAACGCGGTCGATTACCTTTCGCGCGAATGGCAGTACAAGCCGGCAGCCTTCTTCAGTTATGGCGGCGTGTCGGGCGGCCTGCGCGCGGTGCAGGCGTTGAAGCCGCTGCTCACCACGGTCAAGATCATGCCGATCCCGGAAGCGGTTGCCCTGCCGGCCTATCAAAAGAGCCTTGACGAGGATGGCGCTTTCCAGCCTTCCGAGCAGGTGGTCGGGGGTGCCGAAACGATGCTGAACGAACTGCATCGCTGGAGCCTGGCGCTGAAGCCGATGCGCGCCGCTTAGCCGACAGCTTTGCCAGCCGCTGCCCGCTTGGCGTCACCTGTGGTCAAATGCCCGGAAAGCTTGGAAAATCGCCTCTGAACGCCTATATCTTGGTGCATCAGACAGTGCGATTCGAGGCGTGTTTTTCGCGCCTCCCGTGCAGCTTCGAGAAAACAGGTTTTCATGAGCGATCAGTCCGAGAACGACAACGGCGCGCAGGCCGAATACGGTGCCGATTCCATCAAGGTTTTGAAGGGGTTGGACGCTGTTCGCAAGCGGCCGGGCATGTATATCGGCGACACCGACGACGGCTCGGGCCTGCACCACATGGTCTACGAGGTCGTCGATAACGCCATCGACGAGGCGCTGGCCGGCCACGCCACGCTGGTTACGGTCACGCTTAATCCCGATGGTTCGTGCACCGTGACCGACAATGGGCGCGGTATTCCGACCGATATCCACAGCGGCGAAGGCATCTCGGCGGCCGAAGTCATCATGACCCAGCTTCATGCCGGCGGCAAATTCGACCAGAATTCCTACAAGGTTTCCGGCGGCCTGCACGGCGTCGGCGTTTCGGTCGTCAATGCGCTTTCCGTCTGGCTGAAGCTGAAGATTCGCCGCAAGGGCAGGGTTCATGAAATGAGCTTCACCCACGGCGTGGCCGACGCGCCGTTGAAGGAAACCGGCGAGGCGGGCGATGAGACCGGCACCGAAGTGTCTTTCATGCCGTCGCCCGACACCTTCACCATGGTCGAGTTCGACTACGCCACGCTCGAACATCGCCTGCGCGAACTGGCCTTCCTGAATTCCGGCGTGCGCGTGGTCTTGACCGACAAGCGCCATGCCGATGTCGTGCAGCAGGAACTGCATTACGACGGCGGCTTGGAAGAGTTCGTGAAATATCTCGACAAGGCCAAGAAGCCGCTGATCGACAAGCCGATTGCCATTCGCGCCGAGCGCGACGGCATCACCGTCGAGGTCGCGATGTGGTGGAACGACAGCTACCACGAGAACGTACTGGCCTTTACCAACAACATCCCCCAGCGCGACGGTGGCACCCATCTGGCCGGTTTTCGTGGCGCGCTGACACGGCAGGTCACCGGCTACGGCGAAAGCTCCGGCCTCACCAAGAAGGAAAAAGTTGGCCTGATCGGCGACGACTGCCGTGAAGGGCTGACGGCGGTGCTTTCGGTCAAGGTTCCCGATCCTAAATTCTCGTCGCAGACCAAGGACAAGCTGGTTTCGTCGGAAGTCCGCCCGGTGGTTGAAGGTCTCGTCAACGAGGCGCTCGGCACCTGGCTCGAAGAGCATCCCGCCGAAGGCAAGGTCGTCATCGAGAAGGTGATCCAGGCAGCGGCTGCCCGCGAGGCGGCGCGCAAGGCGCGCGACATTACCCGCAAATCGACGCTTGGCGTTACGTCGCTGCCGGGCAAGCTGGCCGATTGCCAGGAGAAAGATCCGGCGAAGTCCGAACTGTTCATCGTCGAGGGTGACTCCGCCGGCGGCTCCGCCAAGGGCGGACGCTCGCGCCAGAACCAGGCCATCCTTCCGCTGCGCGGCAAAATCCTCAACGTCGAGCGCGCCCGTTTCGACCGCATGCTGTCGTCCGACATGATCGGCACGCTGATCACTGCGCTCGGCACGTCCATCGGCAAGGACGAGGTCAACGGCTTCAACATCGAAAAGCTGCGCTACCACAAGATCATCCTGATGACCGACGCCGACGTCGACGGTGCGCACATCAGGACGCTTTTGCTCACCTTCTTCTTCCGGCAGATGCCGGAGCTAATCGAGCGCGGCTATCTCTACATCGCTCAGCCGCCGCTCTACAAAGTCTCGCGCGGCAAAAGCTCGCAATACCTGAAGGATGAAAGCGCCTTTGAGGAATACCTCATCGGCACTGGCCTTGAGGAAGCGGCCTTGACGCTGGGTTCCGGCGAAGTGCGCACCGGGCAGGATTTGCGCGTCGCGGTGGAAGATGCGCTGGCCGTGCGCCAGCTGCTGAACGGTCTGCACACCCGCTACAGCCGTCCCGTCGTCGAGCAGGCTGCAATTGCTGGCGGCCTTAACCCGGAACTCTTTGCGGACCTTGGCACAGCGAATGCCATGGCGGAACGCATTGCCGAGCGGCTGGACATCATCGCAGAGGACACAGAGCGCGGCTGGAAGGGCTCTACCTCGCGTTCGAATGACGGCTCTGGTGGTTACGTGTTCGAGCGCACCGTGCGCGGCGTCAAGGAATACGTTCATCTCGACATGGGGCTGGTCAATTCGGCCGACGCGCGCCAGCTCGACAAGTTGGCTCCTCGCCTGATCGATGTTTACGGCCACCCGCCGGTGCTGCGCCGCAAGGAATCCAGCGAGACGATTTCTGGTCCGCTTGCTCTGCTCAATGCGGTTTTCGCAACCGGCCGCAAGGGCCTCACCATGCAGCGCTACAAGGGGCTGGGCGAGATGAACGCCGAGCAGCTTTGGGAAACCACGCTGGACCCTAATGTGCGTTCGCTGCTGAGGGTGAAGGTCAACGATGCCGCCGGTGCGGATTCTCTGTTCTCCCGCCTGATGGGTGACGAGGTCGAACCGCGCCGCGAATTCATTCAGGACAACGCGCTGAGCGTCGCCAATCTCGACATCTGATCGTGAGGCTTAAGGCCTCACACCATCTTGGACAGCGCCTTAAGGAAAGCGACGCAGTCGGCATCGAGCGGATCGTCAATCGGCTCCGGCTGCGATGACATCTTGACGATCACAGTCCCGGTCGATGGGTCGACATAGAGCCATTGGCCGTGGATGCCGATGCCGCAGAATGCGCCGTCTCCCGGTTGATACCACTTGTTGCGGTAGCGACCGTTCGGAAACAAATGCACCATCTCTCCACGTTGCCACGCGTCTGAACTGCCTGCGCTCGTGGTATCGCGAACCCAAGCTTGCGGAACGATCCGGCGTCCATTCGCCGTGCCGCCTTGCCGCATCATCTCGCCGACGCGGGCAAGGTCGCGCGGCGTCACCGACATCCCGCCGGCGGTGCGCGCCGCGCCTTCCATATCGACCGTGACAGACGCCTCGTTTTTGGCGCCGAGCGGCTGCCAAAGCTTCTCGCCCATCAGGTCGGGAATGCGTCGCCCGGTCGCGCGCTCGATGACGATGCCGAGCAGGTCGGAGTTGGGCGAGCGATAGCGGAAGGTCTTGCCGTGGTCTTCCGCCAGCCGGGGCAGCGTCATCAGGAACGATGTCAGGCTTTCCGTGCCGCCGCCGGGGTTCCACAACGTCGCCTTGCGATAGCGGCCATAGGCGCTGTCCGGGTCGGTATAGGCTTCGTCGATGTCGATGCTGACCACCATGTCGAGCACATGGCGCACGGTCGCATCGCCGTAAGCTGAACCCTTTGCCTCCGGCACGTATTGCGTCACCGGTGCGTCAGGGTCGAGCAGACCTTCACCCTCCACGATACCGGCGAGGATCGCTGTCAGCGATTTGCTGATCGAAAAGATGATATGGCGCGCGCCCGCATGCATGTGCGGCGCGGCCCAATCTCCAACGATCTTGCCGTCCTTCATCACCGTCAGCGCGTCGGTATCCGAGCGCGCGAGAAAATCGGCGACCGTTTCTGCTCTCGATTTCAGCGCGAGTTTCTCGCCCAACAGCCCGCTTATGTCACGCATCGGGGCTTCACTGCTTTCCAGAGCAACGATGCGGGCGCTGGGCACGAGTTCGCCGGCATTCTGGAATGCCCACTTGCTGAACGGGTACGCCCGCCAGTTGGCCAGCGTCACCTCATCGCGGCGAAAGCCGAATTGCGTGTCGAACGCGGTCACATGAGGCATTGTCGTGATTCCGGATTTACCCTGGTTGGTTCAGCCGAGTGCAGCGGCGATAGCGTCGATCGCCTTCCTCGTCGCTATGGAATAGGCAGTGTTGGTGAAGTCCGGATAGGTCGAGAGTTTCACCACCACCATCTGGTTATCCCAGTCGATATGGATGAGTTGTCCGAAAACGCCGCGGCAGGTCAGCGCCCGCGAGCGCGGATCGACGATCCAGAACTGGTTGTGGTAGCCACCCTCCGGCAGGCTTTCGTTGAAATGCGGTCCATGGACGCTCGTGCGCGTGGCCTCGATCCATTGCGCGGGCACGATGCCGCCGCCGTTTTCAAGAAGCATCTGGCCGAAGCGGCCATAGTCGCGCAAGGTCGCGTTGAAGCCGCCATCGGCAAGCGCATAGCCGGCGCTGTCGACGGTAAAGCAGGCGCTTTCCTCAGCGCCGATCTTTTGCCAAAGCTCTTGCGAGATGAGCTCGGCCAGCCTTATTCCGCTCACCCGTTCCATGATGAAGGCGAGGACATCGGTTTCGATCGAGCGATATTCAAAAGCCGCGCCATGCGGCCGGGTCTGGTCCTTGAGCCCAAGGATCAGGTCCCAGACGTTGGAGGGCCACTTGAAATCCGGATCGCTCCCCGGAGGGATCGGCTTCCAGCCCGCGGCGACGTCTGTCTGGCCCATTTCGGAATAGGGGTCGGTATATTCCTCGCTGAAGCGCACGCCGGTCGTCATGTCGAGCACATGCTGCACCGATGCACCCGCCCAGCCGGTCTTGCTCAATTCGGGCAGATAGTTTGTGACAAGTGCCGCCGGATCGATCAGGCCGCGCCCGACCAGAATGCCGCAGACCGAAGCGGTGACGGATTTCGCCATCGATTGCGACAGGTGCAGGGTGCGCGGCGTCATCCCGTTGAAATAGCGTTCGAAAACCACCGCCCCGTTCTTCAGCACAAGGAAGCCGTCGGTATAGGTTTCGTCGAGCAGGCCGATCAGCGAGGTAGGTGTTCCCACGCTGTCCACGACAGGCAGCGCTTCGAGATCGACAGATGCGTTGGGCAGCACCCGCACTGACATCTCGCCGCGCCACACCTCGACCGTCGGCACGATTTCTCGGATGTGCTGAAACGACCACCGGTTCCACGGCGGGCGATCCCAGTCGAGCCTGGGCGGCACCATTTTTGGAGGTGACCCGCGCATGATTGGCGGATGCGGCTCGCCGTTCCGATACGAATCCATGCCTCGCTCCGGCGCAGTTGGGTGAACGGGCCGGGCAATCGTGCCCGGCCCGTCGCATGTAGCTTTTATTTCTGAAGCTCGGTCCAGATCTTGGTGTAGATCTCCTGCACTTCCGGCGAGCACAGCGTCTGCAGTTCGCCCTGCGCCTTGGCCGCTTCGGGGATAACCACTTCCGGCGCGTCCTTCATGTCGGCAGGCATGAACTTATCCGAGCCGGCAATGCCGTTGGCGTAGCGGTGGAAAGCCGAAAGGCCGGCCGCATTCTCCGGGTCCATGATGAAGTTCTGGAACAGCTTGGCGTTTTCGACGTTCTTGGCCTCCTTCAAGACGACGACGTTGTCGCTCCACAGGCCATAGCCTTCCTTGGGATAGTTGAAGTGGATGGCCGGGTTGGCCAGCCGCTGGCGCAGCGCCGAGCCGTTCCAGTCGCTGGTTGCCTTGAAGTCGCCTGCGCCCATCTTCTCGATGGTGTTGTACTCCATCGCAATCCAGTTCGGCTTGGCCGCGACCAGCAGGTCACGCACCTTCTTCAGCGTTTCCTTGTCGCTCGCGCACTGCTTGGCGCCGACATACTTGGTCGCCGCGAACAGCACGTCGTTCATTTCCGGAACGACGTTGACCTTGCCCTTCAGCTCGTCCGGCGTGTTGAAGATGATCGACCAGCTATCGGCCGGCCCCTTGTAGACGTCGGTATTGACCACGACACCGATCGTACCCCAGGCCCATGGCACCGAATATTTGCGGCCGGGGTCGAAGTCTGGATTGGCCCATTCCGGCGCGACGTTCTTGAAATTCTCCATCGTGTTCGGGTCGGTCTCAAGGACCAGCCCTTCCTTGATCCAGATCGGCACGTAGGTCTGCGAAGGCACCGCGATGTCGAAGCCGGTTCCGCCCTGGCGCACCTTGGCCAGCGCCGTATCGTTGGAATCATAGTCGGTGATGGTCACCTTGATGTTGTACTTCGCCTCGAACTTCTTGATCACGTCGGGGCTGGTGTAGTTGCCCCAATTGTAGATGTTCAGCTCTCCGTCGGCGAAAGCGAAGCTCGTCGAAGCGAGCAGCGCCAGCCCCACGGCCGTTGCCTTGGTCTTCCAGGTCATCGTCTTCTCTCCCGTTATGGTTGTCAGTCGCGTTTTCTGCTGATGAAGAAAAACAGGGTCACGATAACGATCGACAAGAGCAGGAACGCCGTCGATATCGCGTTGATTTCGGGTGTAATGCCTCGCCGTATCTGGCCGAGCATGTAGGTTGGCAGCGTGTCCTGCCCGCCGGACTTGACGAATTCGGTGATGACGACGTCGTCCAGCGAAATGACGAAGGCCAGCATCAGCCCGGCAAGGATACCGGGCCACAACAGCGGCAAGGTCACGTGCCGGAATGTTTTCAACGGCGTGGCGTAAAGGTCTGCCGCAGCCCGCTCCAGCGTCAGGTCCATGTTCTCCAGCCGCGCCCGGATCGGCAGGTAGGCAAACGGGATACAAAAAGCCGTATGCGCCGCGATCAGGTAGCCGAGGCCGGAATAGCCGGAAAAGATCTTGATGCGCGAAAAGAAGATCAACAGCGCCACGCCGGTCACGATTTCAGGCACCATCAGCGGCTGGTTGATGGCCGCATACTTGAATGTCAGGCCGGGATAGGGCGCCGTGCGCGTGGTGGCCAGTGCCGCCATGGTGGCAACGATGGTGGCGAGAATGGCTGCGGTGGCCGCAATCTGGAAAGAGCGCAACGTGGCGTCCACGACCTGGTCGTTGTTCCACGCCGACTGGAACCATTTCAGCGACACCCCGCCCCACTCGGACGTCGAACTCGACGCATTGAAGGCATAGGCCACCAGAACGATGATCGGCATGTAGAGAACGGCAAAGCAGGTCGCCGCGATAGCGGTGAACCCGGGCTGGTGCTTGATCGAGAAGCCCCTAGCCATGGCGCGTTTCCGAACTGCCCGTATTGCGCACATAGACCAGCAATGCCGCCATCACGATCACCATGACGGTGATCGACAGGGCCGCGCCGAGCGGCCAGTTGCGGCCCTGGCCGAACTGCAGCTCGATCAGGTTCGACAGCATCAGGTTCTTGCCGCCGCCGAGAACGCTTGGCGTCACATAGGCACCGACGGCCGGGATGAACACCAGTATGGAGCCGGCGATGACGCCAGGCTTCACCAGCGGGAAGATGATGCGCCGCAGCACCTGCCAGCGCGTCGCGTAGAGATCGTAGCCCGCCTCGACCAGCCTGAAGTCGAGCTTCTCCATGCTGGCGTAGATCGGCAGCACCATCAGCGGCAGATAAACATAAGCCATGCCGATCAGTATGGCCGTGTCGGTGTAGAGTATCTGGATTGGCGCCGAGATGATGCCAATCTTGATGAGCGCCGTATTGATGATGCCTTCGTTGCGGATGATCTGCAGCACCGCGAAAGTGCGGATGAGCAGGTTCGTCCAGAACGGAATGGTGATCAGGAACAGCCAGAGATCGCGCGACTTCTCGCTTCGGGTGGCAATGAAATAGGCAGTCGGAAAACCAATCAGCAAGGTGGCGATCGTCGTCATCAGCGCGAGCTTGAGCGAACGCCAGAAAATGGTGACGTGGGCGCTGGCGAACGAAAGCGTGTCGTCGAAGATGTCGCGTTCCAGAAACACGCTCGTCCAGGCTTCTTTCGAAAACGTCCATTGGACGTCGCCATAGGGACCGGGTGTCAGGAAGGAATAGACCAGCACGATCAAAAGCGGACCGCTCGCGGCAAAGAATATGACAAGCAGGGCCGGCGCGGAAAGAAGCCAGCGGTCGCGGATATCGCGCCGTACGGCTTGGGTGGCGACTTGCTCCGCGCTCGCCACGATCAGTCTTTCAGCACCTGGGCGGCATCGCCGCCGATGATGATACCGGCGCGGTCGCCTTGGGCGAGATCGACTGGTCCGCCACGTGCATTCTGCCGGCGCACGATGAACGCGTCGCCGTCATCGAGCTTGAGGTGGAAATGCGTGTCGGTGCCCAGATAGACCACGTTCTCGACAATGCCGGAAAGTGACGCCTTTTCATTGCCGGCGACCAGATGCGCGTGTTCTGGCCGAACGACGATGGTGACCTTGCCCGAGGGCGAGAAACCCGCCGGCAGCGAAGCAGGGATTTCAACGCCGGATGACAGTTTCACCGTTGCGCGCCCGTTCGCCGCCCCGGTCACTTCGGCCTTGAGGAAATTGGTCTCGCCGATGAAGTCGGCGACGAACCGTTCCGCCGGACGGTCGTAGATGTCGCGCGGCGTGCCGACCTGCAGGATTTTGCCAGACGACATGACGGCGATGCGGTCAGACATGGTCAACGCTTCTTCCTGGTCATGCGTGACGAAGATGAAAGTGATGCCGGTCTCGCTCTGCAGCCGCTTCAGTTCGATCTGCATTTCCTTGCGCAGCTTGTAGTCGAGCGCCGACAACGGTTCGTCCAGCAGCAGGACTTTCGGCTGCGGTGCGAGCGCCCGCGCCAGTGCGACGCGCTGCTGCTGGCCGCCGGAAATCTGGCTGGTGCGTCGGTTGGCGAGCGCTTCCATGCGCACCAGCTTCAGCATCTCCGCCACGCGCGCCTTGACCTGGTCCTTCGGCTTGCCGAGCATTTCGAGGCCAAAGCCGATATTCTGCGCCACGCTCATATGCGGGAAAAGCGCGTAGCTCTGGAACACGGTGTTGACGGGCCGCTTGAACGGCGGCAACGGCGCGATGTCTTCGCCGTAGAGCATGATTTCGCCTGCGCTCGGGAAATCGAACCCGGCGATCAGGCGCAGAAGCGTCGTCTTCCCGCAGCCCGAAGGTCCAAGCAGCGTGAAGAATTCATTTTCCCGAATGGAGACGGATACCGTATCAAGCGCTGCAACCTGCGCTTCCCCGGCGCCGAAGACCTTGCGAACTCCGCGAACTTCAATCGCGTTCCTACCCGGCGTTTCCGGCACGCAGCACCCCATTGTTTTGAGTCCGCTCTTTTCGGCGGGTCTCGCTCCGGTTCCAATTGTCACCACATGCCAAGTGGCTTGGCAACAGCGCAGTTGAACCTTGATTCAAAAAGCCGTTGCCGTGTCGCGCGGGCATCATGACTGATACGTCACCTTGCCGCCGCAGACCGTGACCGCCACGTGCACCTTGTGCAGTTCTTCGGCATCGACCGCCTCGATGTCGGCGGAAAGCACCGCAAAGTCAGCCATGTAGCCTGGTTTCAGCTTGCCTTTGCGATGCTCCAGGAAGCCAGCGTAAGCTCCTTCGACGGTATAGCCGGCCAGCGCCTCCTCGAGCGAAAAGCTCTGGTCCGGATCGCCTTTCGCCCACGGCTTGCGCAGGATCGCTGCCTGCATGCCGAGGATCGGATCAATCGGCGACACAGGCCAGTCCGAGGCGAAAACGACGTGCGCGCCGGCGTTCTTCAGCGTGCGCCACGCGTAGCTGAGCGGCCAGCGGGCCGGTCCGATGCGCGAAACGGTAGGCTCCAGCGGAAAGCCCATCGCGCCCGGCGGATGCGGCGGCTGCATCGAGGCGATCACGCCAAGCTCCGCAAAGCGCGGTATGTCGGAGGCGGCGATAACCTCGATATGTTCGACACGGTGGCGGCTGTCGCGCTGTCCATTCGCCTTCTGTGCAGCCTCATAACCGTCGAGAACGGCGCGCACCGCTCCATCTCCGATCGAATGCACGGCAATCTGCAAGCCGCGCCTGTCGATCTCGACGGCAAGTTCCTTGAACTGCTGGGGGGTAAACAGCGGCTCACCCACCCAGTCCGGACGATCGGCGTAGGGCTCGATCATCGCTGCCGTCCAGGAATCGAGCACGCCGTCGTAAAACACCTTCACTATGCCCGATGATAGCCATTCGCCTTTGTAGCGCTCGGCCATCGTCGATGCCTTGTCGAGCATGTCGAGCGTCATGAAGTTCTTGAAGTGGAAAGGCACCTGCACCCGGCACGGCAAGCCGCCATCCTCTGCCTCGATCTCGGCCAGAAGCTCGAGCTGGTAGAAATTGCCGTCCATGTTCTGGATCGAGGTGATGCCGTGGCGCGCGCACCAAGAAAGTCCGCGCCGCATGATGGCACGGTCGGCCTCCCGTTCGGCAGCCGTCGGCATCGGGTCCGGTTCGCCGCCAGTGGCAAGGCCAAGCCGCACACGGCTTTCGCCGGCCAGGTTGAGCACCGGACCGAATGCTTCGCCTTCGCGCAATTCGCCCGTTGCAAGTCCGTCCTCGCCCATGACGATTTCGTTGCCGGGGCCAAGAACCCGGCCATGCAGCACGCCGGCCATTTCCAGCGCCCTGGTGTTGGCCCACATCGTGTGGTGGTCGGGTGCGGCCATGCAGAAGGCGCGATCTGGCAAGATGGCGTCCAGATGATGCCGGGTCACCCGCTCGCTGCCGAGCACGGTATAATCCACGCCTTGCCCAACGAGCATCGTTGCGTCCGGGCGGGTCGGTGCATAGGCGCGGATCGCCTCTTGCAGCGCCTCGAATCCAGTAACACCGAAGAGTTGCAGGTGCGCCAGTTCGGCCGCCCCGGAAAACAGATGCATATGGGCTTCGATGAAGCCCGGAATGACCGAACCGCCATCCGCGTCGATCACCGTTGTTGCAGGCCCGCGCAGCACATCGATGTCGGCGCGCGCACCAACCGCGAGGATCGAGCCGTCCCTGATCGCGATTGCCTCAGCCGTTGGGTGACCTTCATCCAAGGTCAGGATGCGAGCATTCGTTACGATCAGGTCCGCTATCAAAGCCATGGAATGCCTGCGAGGCTGTTGGCGAGGCAAGCAGGCTAGACGACCTGCGGCCATGCCAGCAAGCCATCGCCGGTTGGCACAGCGCTTGTTAAGAAGCGAATGGCTCGGCTAGGCTCCACCTACCCGCACTCGAGAGGTTTTTCATGAAGACCGTTTTTTCGCCGCTCCACGCTGGTCATGCCGGCACGATGGAACTGATTTCCGGTGCGATCGTGCCCGGTTTCGAAAAGCCGTCGCGCGCCGAATTCATCAAGGCGAGGGTGGAGAGTGAAAAGCTCGGGCCGATCCTGCCGCCGCAGGCGCATGACCTCGCCGCCGCCAAGCGGGTGCACAGGGCCGACTATATCGACTTCCTGCCGACGGTCTGGCCGCAATGGCTGGCTTCGGGCCGGGAAGGGTCGGCCATCCCGTTCACCTGGCCGACGCGAGGCCTGCGCGGCGATGTCCGGCCGAAATCCATCGACGCCCAACTCGGCTTCTATTCCTTCGACGGCGGCGCGCCTTTCGTCAAAGGCACATGGGATGCGATCAAGTCGTCCTATGAGGTCGCCCTGACCGCGTCGGCCATCGTCAAGGGCGGCGAACATGCCGCCTTCGCACTTTGCCGCCCGCCCGGCCACCATGCCGGGGCAGGTTTCATGGGCGGCTATTGCTACATCAACAACGCCGCCGTCGCAGCCCAATGGTTCCGCGACCAGGGCGCCGGGCGTGTATCCATCCTCGATGTCGACTATCACCACGGCAACGGCACGCAGGAAATATTCTATTCCCGCAACGACATTCAGGTGTTGAACCTGCATGGCGACCCGATGGTCGAGTATCCGTATTTCCTCGGCCACGCCGATGAACGCGGCGAGGGGCCGGGCGAGGGGTTCAACCTGAATTACCCGATGCCTTTCGGTACCGATTGGGACGCATGGAACGCGAACCTGGACGACGCCTGCAAAAGGCTCGCCGACTACGCGCCGGATGTCGTCGTCGTCTCGCTTGGCGTCGATACTTTCGAGAAGGATCCGATCAGCCAGTTCAAGCTGAAAAGCGCCGACTATCCCAAGATCGGCGCGCGCATCGCCAAGCTCGGCCTGCCCACCCTGTTCGTCATGGAAGGCGGCTACGCGGTCGAGGAAATCGGCGTCAATGCGGTTGGCGTGCTGACCGGCTTCGAGGAGTAGAGGCCGCCTACTGCGGCCTCAGTTCGAAGCTGAAATATTTCTTGGCGATGGTCTTGAACGTGCCTTCGGCAATGATCCCGTCGATGGCAGCATTGATCTGGTCGGCCAACGCGGTGTCGTCCTTGCGAACGGCGATGCCGATTTCGGTGCCGAGCGCCGCGTCGGTGATGTTCGGGCCGATCTGCTCGTAGGCCGCAACGCCGCCATTTGCCTCCATCCACGGCACCATGGCCGGCGCTTCGGCAAACACCGCGTCCAGCCGCCCGTTCTGGAAATCGAGGAACATCTCGTCGCTCGACGGATAGCCGTGCAGCTTGAACGCATCGCCGAACTTGTCGCGCAGCCAGTGTTCATGCGTCGTCGCGGCCTGTACGCCGACATCGTGGCCTTTCAGGCCCTCGCTGGAAAAGCTCAATCCGCTTCCCTTGTTGGCGATCATCATGCCGTAGGAGAAGTAATAGGGCTTGGAAAACAGCACCTGTTTCTGCCGCTCGGGCGTGATGGTCATAGACGACATCAGCACGTCGATCTTCTCGGCCTGCAGCGCCGGGATCAGCCCGTCCCACTGCACCACCACCCATTCGCATGTGCGCTTGAGCCGCTTGCAGATCGCTTCGCCGATATCGACGTCGAAGCCTTCGACCTTGCCGGCGGCGTCAACCGAATTAAATGGCGGATAGGCGCCTTCGACGCCCATCTTCAGCGGAGGGTCTTCGGCTCGCGCTGCTGTGCTTGCGAGAATGAGACCTAGCGCGATGATGGCGACGAATTTCACTGTTTTTCCTTTTTGGCTTGTTGCGTACAGGCGTGAAAAAACCCGGGCTGTTGAAACCGCCGGCGTTTCAGCAACGCCGCGGCTCCGCCAGCTATCCGAGCTCTTGTTAATTTAGAATGTACGCATAATACAGTCCGGAAATCGATCCCGACTTCCGGACTAAGCCTCGGAGCTTAGTCCTTGGCGCGTTCCACGTAGGAGCCGTCGGCGGTCATGACGACGATGCGCGTGCCGACAGCGATATGCGGCGGAACGGTGGTCTTGACGCCGTTCGAAAGGATCGCCGGCTTGTACGAGGAAGACGCGGTCTGGCCCTTGGTTGTCGGCTCGGTTTCGACCACTTCGTAGACGGCGCGCTGCGGCAGCACCAGCGCAATGCCGACGCCTTCATGCACCGACAGCGTCACCGCCATGCCTTCCTGCAGGTACGGGGCCTGGTCGCCAACCACGTCCTCGGAGACGGCAACCTGGTCGTAGGTCTCCGGGTTCATGAAGTGGAAGCCCTCGCCATCGCTATAGAGGAACGTATGCTCGCGATCCTCGACATGGGCGCGCTCGACCTGTTCGGTCGTGCGGTAGCGCTCGGAAACCTTCACGCCGTCGGAAATGCGACGCATGTCGAGTTGGGTGACCGGCGTGCCCTTGCCAGGATGGATATTCTCGGCAAAGAGGATCACATAGAGCTTGCCGTCTCTTTCGACGACATTTCCTTTACGGAGGGAACTGGCAATTACCTTCACAAGCGTTCTTCCTGAAAATTTGCGTTGCGGCCATTCGGCTGTCGCAGCCATCGTGCGCGCTTTACCCTATCCGCGCGCCAATCGCCAGCCACCCCCGCACCGCTTGTCCGCACAATCATGATTGAAGCTTCGCCTTGGTGGACGCCGCATGTCCACGCCGACCGCAGGCCGCGCCTTCTGCTGCGCAACCGGATTGCTGCGGCAATCCGGGGCTTCCTTGGCGATCAGGATTTCATCGAGGTGGACGCTGCCGCGCTCCAGATATCTCCGGGCAATGAAACCCATCTCAGTGCCTTCGCCACTGCCGAAATCCGTTCCGACGGCACCACGCAGCCGTTTTACCTGCACACCTCGCCGGAATTCGCCTGCAAGAAACTGCTGGCGGCAGGCGAAAAGCGCATCTTCAGCTTCGGTCCGGTCTGGCGCAACCGTGAGCGCAGCGCCCTTCATCATCCCGAGTTCACCATGCTGGAATGGTATCGCGTCGGTGAAACCTATCAAAGCCTGATGCAGGATTGCGCCGCGCTGCTGGCGCTTGCCGCAGACAAGGCCGCCACCCGGCGCTTCACATTCAGGAACCGCGAAGCCGATCCTTACGCCGAGCCGGAACGCCTGGCGGTCGCCGAAGCCTTCGAGCGCTATGCCGGTATCGACCTGCTTTCGACCGTCGCGCCGGACGGATCGACCGATCGCGACGGCCTGCACACAGCGCTGGTGAAGTCTGGCCTGCGCACCGCGCCTGACGACACATGGTCCGATCTCTATAGCCGCGTCATGGTCGAGCTGATCGAGCCGCAGCTAGGGCAGGGCCGCGCCACCGTGCTTTGCGAATATCCGATCGTCGAGGCAGCCCTTGCGCGCCCCGCGCCGCACGATCCGCGCGTGGCCGAGCGCTTCGAGCTCTATTGCTGCGGCGTCGAGCTTGCCAACGGCTTTGGCGAACTCACCGATCCTGTCGAGCAGCGCAAGCGCTTCGAGGTCGACATGGATGAGAAAGAGCGCATCTATGGCGAGCGCTATCCGATCGATGAGGAATTTTTGTCCGCCCTTGCCATCATGCCGGATGCCTGCGGCATTGCGCTCGGCTTTGACCGTCTGGTGATGCTGGCCGCAGGTGCCAATCGCATTGAGGACGTCATCTGGACACCGGTTCCAGATTCATCGTCGCGATAGTAAAGCGCACATCAGGGATTCAGGTCAGGGCGGAGCGAAAATGGGGCCGGCGAGAGCCGGCGCGGAATGTACATTCGGTACATGAGCACCGGAAGCGCAGCGGGCCGCCATTTGCAGCCCGCTCTGACCTGAACCTTAGTGGTCCATTGCCTTGACGATTTCCTCGGTCATTTTCTTGGCGTCGCCGAGGAGCATCATGGTGCCGTCCTTGTAGAACAGCGTGTTGTCGATGCCGGCATAGCCGGAGCCGAGCGAGCGCTTGACGAACAGGCAGGTGCGGGCCTTGTCGACGTCGAGGATCGGCATGCCGTAGATCGGCGAGGACTTGTCGTCGCGGGCCGACGGGTTGGTCACGTCGTTGGCGCCGATGACATAGGCGACGTCGGCCTGCGCGAACTCGGAGTTGATGTCTTCGAGTTCGAACACCTCGTCGTAAGGCACGTTGGCCTCGGCCAGAAGCACGTTCATGTGGCCGGGCATGCGTCCGGCAACCGGATGGATGGCGTACTTCACTTCGACGCCATTGGCCTTCAGCTTGTCGGCCATTTCGCGAAGCGCGTGCTGCGCCTGCGCCACCGCCATGCCGTAGCCGGGCACGATGATGACCTTCTGCGCGTTCATCATCAGGTAGGCGGCATCGTCGGCCGATCCCTGCTTGACGGAGCGCTCGATGCCGTCGTCGCCAGCTGCACTTGCTGTCTCGCCGCCAAAGCCGCCGAGAATGACGGAGATGAAGGAGCGGTTCATGCCCTTGCACATGATGTAGGACAGGATCGCACCCGACGAGCCGACCAGCGCGCCGGTAATGATCAGCGCGAGGTTGCCGAGCGTGAAGCCGAGTGCAGCGGCTGCCCAGCCGGAATAGGAGTTCAGCATCGAGATGACGACGGGCATATCCGCGCCGCCGATCGGGATGATGAGCAGGATACCGAGCAGCAGCGACAGCACCACGATCAGCCAGAACACCGTATAGCTCTGGGTGGTGACGAGCAGGACGATCAGCACGACGAGCGCCGCGCCGAGGC